>ERZ1673734.26-NODE-26-length-149335-cov-16.112661_pt1 | contig 149335 bp, 173 predicted proteins | sample MGYA00580199_ERZ1673734 | MGnify/ENA primary metagenome ERZ1673734 (study PRJEB41218, sample SAMN15661742) | gut metagenome | host: Homo sapiens | place: Canada: London | collected 2015-08-20/2019-03-30 | study: EMG produced TPA metagenomics assembly of...
TAGCGGGTGGTTGTTTGTGCCACGCAAGCGTGGCACTGGGTAAACCCATTAATATGATTAAACCGTCCGCAGATTTTACGGACGGTTTTCTTTTTTGTTATAAGGTAATATATGAACCGAGGTGAATACTGCAAAGAATACATTCTTTGACGGTAAGTTCTTCAGACTGCTCCATTGCCGATTTGTACAAATCAAGTTGCTTCTTGTAAAGTCCTGCAAGTTTTGTTATATCTTTTATCCTGTCGGTTTTGTAATCGACAATAACAAGCTTCCCGTCCTCAACAAACGCAAGATCAACCGCACCCTGAATTATTACTGTTGCATCGGTTTTTACATCTTTATATTCATCGAATACTTCCGACGGTTTAAGCCTTGCGGTAAATCGTTTTTCACGCATTACAAGCTGTGATGCAATTATACGGTCAATTAGTTTGGTTGACAGAAATTCATTAAGTGTTTTTCTGTCAATCATATCAACCTGTTCCTGTGTAAGTTTTCCGCCATTTAAAAGGCGGTCAATTTCAGTGTCAAGACTTGCTCTTGCCTGTTCAAAATTGCAGTATTGCAAAAACTTATGATGAGCGGTACCTCTTGCAACAGGAGCGGAATTTTGTTCAGCTATGAATAACGGTTTTGAAAGAATCTTTTCAAAGTAATCGCCGTTCTGACTGTGTGCAATATCGGACGCACTGACCTTTTGCGGAAGCGAAAGAATATCCCTGTTTCTGTATTTGAAATCAAGATTCTTTTTCAAAAGCTTTGCATAATCAAAAGATTCATCGCTCACGCCGACAGCCTGAAGCAATCCGACAGAGGTTATGTCATCCTCAAAAACATTCTCGTTGTCAGAAGACTGTTCCCGTTTTACAATCTGCAATTTCCAATCTGATTCTCCGTTGTACGGAATAATCTTTGCTCCCGACATAATATCGTTACGCAAATTGTTAAGTGACGGATGAACCAATGCGCAAAGGCAAATCCAGTCGCAGTAGCTTTGACAGCTTGTAATGGCATAGGGTTCAATTATGCTTTCAAAAACAAGCTTTGAATACAGCCTTTCAAGGTAATCGTAACACTTCTTAACCGCACCGACACAAATCAGTTTTTCCTTTGCCCGTGTGAGTGCAACATAAAGCACACGCATTTCCTCGGCAATAAGGTTTTCTTCGATTTTAAGCCCTGTTGCAAGACGCGGAAAAGTATTATAAACAACACCGTTGCGCTGAACCTTGATTCCTATTCCTGCCTTACTGTCAAGAAGAATATCGTTTTTGAGATCGTTCTTATTGAATTGGTGTGTTATATCTGCTAAAAAGCATACCGGAAATTCAAGTCCTTTTGAAGCATGAATACTGAGAACTCTTACAGCGTTTGTTGTGTCACCGTCATTTTGTGAAAAAGCGTCAAGATTTGTCTTGTTGGCAATCAGCTTGTCAGTATATGAAATAAAATCCGAAAGCGTTTTGTAGCCGTTTTTCTCAAAGCTTCTTGCGTATTCTCGCAGCAGTTCAAGGTTTCTAAGTGCCGAGTCGTTACCGCTGACGGCAAGTGAAATTGACATAAAACCGGTAATTTCACACGCTTTGGAGATGAGGCTGTCAACGGAATTTGTGCAGGCACAGTCACGCAGAATTTTAAGTTCATCAACAAATTTTTTCGCTTTGTCGTTTGTATCGGCATACTTGCAAACAGAAGCATACAGCGAAATTTTTCTGCTGTCACAACGCATTTCTGCAAATTCGTCGGGAGTGAACGCATACATAGGACTGCACAAAACCGACAGAAGCGGAATATCAATTCCCGGATTGTCGATTACACGCAAAAAATTGAGCATAATTTTGATTTCAACAGCCTCAAAAAAATTTGATTTTTTCTCGCTGTATGCAGGAATACCGCTGTTAATGAGCGTATTGACATAAGTTGTGGCCTTTCCGCTCGGACTGCGAAGAATTATCGCAAAATCGCCGTAGCGTGCCTCTCGCATTACATCTCCGTCTTTAACCCTGAATCCCGAGTTTATCATTTTGTGGATTTTGTCAGCTATGTACTTCGCCTCAATTTCTTCTTTATCGGAATCGGAATTTTCGGCTTCAAGCAATGAAATTTCAAAATTGCAATTATTCGAATCAGGAAATTCAGCGCCGTTTACAAGCCTTTCGTCGCAATTGTATTCCATTTTGGCGGTTTCTTTAGTCATTATTCTTTCAAAAATGAAGTTGACTGCGTCACATACTTCAAAACGGCTGCGAAAATTCCTGTCAAGAATTATAGTTGCGGGATATTCGGTGTTATTCTCATTAAATCGCCTATATTCATTTTTCCGTTCAATAAAGATTTCAGGCTTTGCCTGACGGAACCCGTAGATGCTCTGCTTTACATCGCCGACCACAAAAAGATTGCTTTCATCCTTACTGACAGATTTAAATATAAGATCCTGAACATCGTTTACATCCTGAAATTCATCAACCATAACGGCGTCAAACCTGTTGGAAATTTCCTGAGCCTGAACGGTTTTTGCGTAGCCGTTTTCATCATCAGGCTTTGCAAGAAGTTTTACGGTAAGCGATTCAATATCGGCAAATGAGAGGATATTTTTCTTTACTTTGAGTTCGGACAGCTTTTTGTCATACTCACGAGTAAGAACAAACAATGCCGTTATAAATTTATGAAGCTGAGATAATTCTTTTCTTATACTTTCCTCTTTCATTGCAAATAGCGATTGAAGTTTTTTCACGGTATTTTTTACTTCATCTCTGTTTGATGAAACAAAAACCTTGATAGGATTATCCTTGTAGCCTTTTGGAGCTGTCATTCTGCCGACTTCAAAAGAACTTACCGCACGAACAATTTCGTCCCATGACGATTTGGCAAACTTTTTCTGAACAAGCGTAAAATATGCTTTGTCACCCTCAAACAACGGTGAGAGCTTCTCATAAAGCTTTGCGTCCTCGCTGAGTCTTTTTAATGAATTTTCCGTCAGATTGATTGCGTGGAGTACAGCATTTCGGGCATAATCAATTATAATGTTTCCCCACACGGATTTTGAAATTTGTGTTTCGGAATATTTTTCCGACATATCATCAAGCCATTTATCGGGAAACGGCTGAGTGGTGAGGAACTCGGAAATTTTAAGGACTGTTTCACGCAATTTTTGATCGCCCTGTTTTCCCGCAAAAACATCGAGCAAGCAAAGAAATTCTTTATCCTCAATATCATAAAAATGCTCAAAGACAATGTTGAGTGCCTCCTGTCGGAGAATTTCAAGTTCACCCTCATCGGCAATACGAAAATCTCTTGCAACATCGAGCGTATGAAAATATTCACGGACAATATCTCCGCAAAAGCTGTCTATTGTAGATATGTTCGCACTGTACAAAAGCTGTCGCTGCGCAAGCAAATGAGCGTTATACGGATCATCTTCAAGAAGTTTGTTGACTGCCGCCTGTATTCTTTCACGCATTTCGGCAGCAGCCGCTCTTGTAAAGGTTACGATAAGGAGGCGATCAACATCAAGGGGATTTTTCTCCCGTGTAATAAGCTGAATTACCCGTTCTACAAGCACGGCAGTTTTGCCTGAACCTGCGGCGGCCGATACAAGCACTGAACCGTCTGTCGCATAGATTGCATTTTTCTGTTGCAAAGTCCAATTTCTTGACATTACTCTTCCTCCTTTCCGTTAATTTCGTTTGTAATTTCTTCGATAACGGTCTTGTTATCAACTGAAAAGCAGTTTATCGGATTACTTCGTCTGTAGGCACATACGCTGTCGTAAGGGCAGTATTCACACGAATCGTGACCGCCCTTCAGCGGTCTTGCCTCAATATTGCCGTTATAGATATTTTTGCCCATTTCAGCAATAAGCATATCAACCTTTTGGAAAATTTTTCCAAACTCTTCAAGTGTTGCAAGGCTTGTTGACGAAACCGGTTCACCGGCTTTTATTTTTACAGGAATATATGTTGCTGCGTCGGTCTTATCCATTCCGTGAATTATTTCTGTGTCCTTGAGCAAAAGTCCGTTCATCTTGAGCTTTTTATTAAGCTCGTCAGGAAGCTTGTCAATTGATTTCAGACTGTCTGACGAAATATACGGAACGGTTGCAGGCATATACAAAATCCCGGCAGGAATAATATCCCCGTATCTGTCACCGCCCGACACCTCAATTGAATGAAGATACAAGAGCATCTGAAGATTGATTCCGTAAAGAACATCCGAGAGCTTAAACTCCTTTGATCCTGTTTTATAGTCAATCACACGCAAGTAAGTTGTGCCGTTTTTCTGCATAATATCAACTCGGTCAACACTTCCGCAGACTGCGATTTTGTGGCCGTCGGGAAGTACAACCGTGTAGGACGGAACATCCTCGCCGATTTTAAGTTCGCAATCGGTAACAAAAAATTCGCTTTGAGTGAGCTCATCAATTGTGTGCTTCACAAGGCGGAGCACATTTTCGAGAATTAGTTTTATACGGTACATAAATGAATTTTGTTTTGTTTGCACCTCTCCAAAATGTGCAGCAGCGTATTCAGAAATATATGTACTGAAAATTTTTGAAAGCTCATCCTTATCCATCACGGAATACTGTTCCTTAGAATACTCTCTGAAAAAGCGTTCAAGTATATAATGAACGATCGTTCCGTACTGCATGGGGTTAATCTCTGCCTTTAGTCTTTCCCGAACATTCAAGCCGTAGTTACAGAAATATGAAAACCTGCAAAGATTAAATTTTTCAAGCTGTGACGCTGAAATACTAAGATTGCCGCCAAAAAGCCTTTCGGCATTTTGACTCTCATTTATTTTAAAAGGAACCTTATCCCTTGCATTTTTAAGTGAATCCATTTTTGCCGAATATTCCGTAATTTGAGAAAAGACTTCTAGCAAAGATTCGGGAACTTTTTCGCCCCTGCCAAGCATCTCGGCAACAGCGTCAAAAGCAGGACGAAGTGCGTGCATACTCTCTTTTTTGGCGTCAAAGTCGAACCTGTCGTATGCAACGATGTTTTTGAATACCTTTTTGCACTGAAGTACGATTTCGGACGGCTGATAGCTTGCACCCGATATATCCGTCAAATAAAAGGATACCGACAAATACTCGCTCGCAGAAGTCATACAGGAATATGCCATAAATGTTTCAAGGTTATTGAGTGCGGCAAAATCGTCACCAATTTCAACCTTGTTCATTGCAAGCATTTTCAGTTCAAAAGGCGAAAATATTCCGGCGGTGTGCGGTATTGCAGGGAAAATGCCGTCAACACAGCCAATAAGAAATGACGCTTTCTGCTTAGAAATTCGTACCCTTTGAGCGGTTGTTATCGTTACGCAATCTATTGTTCTGGGAATATCCGACAACTGCATTGCTGAAATTTGCAGGCTCAAAAGCTCATAATAACGCTTTACAGTCATTGCTTTTGTGCCGATTACTGCGGCGGTTTTATCGAGAACAGACATAAGCATATTCCAGATTCTTATCTGTTCCGCACCGACTGCTTTATCGTCGGAGCTCTCAAAATCGGCATACATTCTTCGTAATGCATCGGGAACTTTAAGTTCTTCAAGGAGTGCATAGAACAGTTTTGAAATTTCAAGTCCGTTTTTATCCTTTGCATTTTCTTTGAATAGAAGTAACGGTTCAATAACTGATTCACGCAGATTTTCAACCTTTGCAAGAACCTCTCTGTCATAATCCGAAAACCTGTCAGAATAGCCCTTTGGATTCTGAACAAATTCATTCTTGAATGCCGAACCCGAAACATTCCATACAAAAAGGTAGTTTTCAAAAAGACTTATTTCTTCAACAGAAAATTCGGTTAAACCCGACTTCAAAAGAGCAAGCACATCTTCTCTCTCAAAATCAAAAACAATACATCTGAAAATTGAGTTTACAAGCCTTATTACCGGTTTTACATCAATATCGGCGTGTTCATCGCTGAAATACGGAATTTCATATTTTTCAAGAATTTCTGATAAAATACCCTTGTACGGGTCGATATCGTGGCAGATAACGGAAATATCCGAATAAAGATAACCCTTTTCAATAACAAGACCCTTGATTTTTCTTGCGACATACTCACATTCATCATACATATCAACAGCATTGTAAACACAGATATTTTCGGGAGAAATCTCAAGCGGTTCAAGGTGTGTTCTGAAAATGTTTTGTTCAAGCAAAGTCAATTCGTTATTTTTAAACCGATGTAAATCAGTCAGTTTTATCGGAGCTTTAATATCAACTCCGTCACGCTTTGCATATTCCTTGAGAATTTTATATGTCTGTTGTGAGGTTGCAAAAACCTCCTCAGAACCGTCTGTAAGGGGATCAAGAGTAAGGGTAAAATATGTAGCGGTACAGTCACGAATAAGGCTTCGTACCACCTTGAGCTGCTGCATTGTAAAGCCTGAAAATCCGTCAAAGATTATCGTATAATCTCTGAGGACATTATTCTTTAAAAGAATATCATTAAGCCTTGTCAGGTCATCCATAGGGTCAATATAGCTTTGGCTGACAAGAGCGTCAAATGTATCAGTTATGAGAGCTGTTTCGTTAAGCTTTGTCTTTAAGGTTTCATCGTCAACAAGCCTTGACGCACTTCTGAGTTCATCGCTTGTAACCGAGCTTTTCTTCAAATCGGAAACAGTCTGCAGCATAACATCAACAAGGCTTTTGCTGCCTTTTGAAGAAAGCAGACAGAGTTTTTCGGTAAGTTCTTCAAGCGCAAGGCTCATTACAACGGCTCTTGTACCCTCGTCAATAACATTATCGGCTGAGTTTCCCGTCAACTCAAAAACATATTTGCAAAGTCTTGAAAAACCGAATACAAGAACTTTCTCGGCTTTTTTTGCGCCGAACACATCGAGAAGAGTCTTTTCACATTCAAATGTGCTCTGGTCAGGCACAATCAGCATTACGGGAAGATTGCTGTCGGCAAGTTCGCCTGCAATCTTCAAAGTCTCGGTACTTTTTCCGCTGCCGCTTTTTCCGAGAATAAATCTCAACATTTCATCACTTCCATAAATTTAATTTACAATAAAGTAATTTTATTTTAAACATCTGTACAAATAATAACATATTCTGTGAGTTATTAAAAGGACTTTGCCGATATCAACCAAAAATTCTCTGAAAAAGTTCTACTATGAAAAATTTATATTCCACCTTTTCATCTGTTACAACGCTGTATTCATCGTCAGAAAGAGCGTTCTTCGCCCTGCTTTTTCCCTCATCAACCGTTGAAATGCAGATTGACGGATACATAACGCACCACCAATTATGCCCTTTTGCATTGCCGATTGTTATGCGAAGTGCGTCGTACATTCCTGCGGGCAGCGTATAGCTTTCGTAACAGCGTGTATCAAAGTGCATATTGACAACTTCAGCTTTTACGGGATAGTTATAGCCGTTTTTGTACACCTCATTCTGTGCGATTTCTTCTATAGCATCAAGGTTTGCTTTTACATATTCTTCGGCATCCGACTTTGAATTTGCCGTATCAAAAAGTATTTTCGTCTTTTCAAGAACCTTGTCACGCACCTTGAGTTTCAGAGTCTGATCTTCTTCCGTGTCAGAATTTGCAAGTATGTGAAAACGGAAAACATCGTTCGGAATTTCAGTGCATACAGCCTGAAACGGAATTACCGAATAGAGTGTTGTAAGTATGAATGCGATTACAGCGGATTTGATTAAAAGTATTGATTTGTTTGTTTTCATAAAAATAACCCGTCCTCTCTTAAAATGAGTATGGACAGGTTATTGTAATTTTAATCAGAATTATTAAATTTTATCAAAGCACCTTGCAACCCTCTGAAACAGGCTTGCAAAGAAAGACTTCTTTGTAGCTTTCACAAAGCTTGTCATAGCACTTCTTTGCTCTGCGTGATGAAGTAAAAACACCGAACACGGCTGAACCCGAACCGCTCATACCTGCTCCCCTTGCCTTTGACTTGAGCATAATACCCTTGATTTCATTAACTTCGGGAATCTGCAAAGCAAGTTCAAAGTCATTGAAGATTGTTGTTGAAATCATAAACATATCTCTGCTGAACAGTGCCTTTACCATTTCATCCGTGTAGCAGGCGTGAGGATTGAGTGCGTCAACCTTTTTGTATGCATCGGCAGTAGACACGCTGACTGTGTCGGGTTTGCAGATTACAATGCTGTCACAACGAAAAGAGGCAACTTTTTTGATTTCAGTACCTATTCCCGTGCAAAGCTTTGTTCCGCCCTCAAGGCAGAAAGGTACATCCGCGCCTACCTTTTCACCGATTTCTCTCATCTCGGCAGGCTTGAGCATTGTTCCGAACATATTGTTCAAGCCTAAAATAACAGCCGCACCGTCACTGCTTCCTCCGGCAAGACCTGCCTGTGTGGGAATCTTCTTGTCAATGTCGATATGAACGCCCTTAACATCCGTTTTGCAATAGTCAAAAAACTTGTAAGCCGCCTTTGCACAGATGTTTGAATCATCGCAGGGCACACCGTCATAATTACAGGAAATTGTCACCGTGCCGCTTTCATTGTCTGTGATTGTGATTGTATCATACAAATCAACGGCTTGCATAACAGTTGAAATATTGTGATAGCCGTCTGCTCTCTTTGAAAGAACATCGAGAGATAGATTTATTTTTGCAGGAGCAAGAACTTTTACTTCCATATTTTAACCCTTTTTCAGTTCTTCAAGAAACTCTTTGATTCTTTCAAGCGCAATTTTAAGATGCTTGATAGAATATGAATATGACACACGGACAAAGCCTTCGCCCGATTCACCGAACGCAGTACCCGGAACAACGGCAACATGCTTGTCCACAATAAGTCTTGTACAGAATTCCTCACTTGTAAGACCTGTGCTTTTGATACACGGGAACACATAGAATGCACCCAAAGGTTCAAAGCAGGTGAGTCCCATTGCGTTAAAGCTGTCCACAACAAGCCTTCTCCTCATATCATACTCGCCGCGCATCATCTCTACATCCCTGTCACCGTTGCGCAGAGCCTCAATAGCGGCATACTGTGCGGTTGTAGGAGCAGACATAATTCCGTACTGGTGAAGCTTTGTCATCTGAGCAATAACAGGAACAGGACCGAGTGCATAGCCGAGTCGCCAGCCTGTCATGGCATATGATTTTGAAAAGCCGTTTACAACGATTGTACGCTCGTACATACCGTCAATTTCAGCGATTGAAACATGGTTCTTATTGCCGTATGTAAGCTCACAATAAATTTCGTCGGAAAGTACAAACAGATTGTGTTCCCTGATAACCTCTGCAATTTCTTCAAGGTCTTTTCTCTCCATAATTGCACCCGTCGGATTGTTCGGGAACGGAAGTACAAGAAGTTTTGTCTTTGGAGTAATTGCGGCACGAAGGTCTGACGCTTTAAGTCTGAAATTATCTTCGTTTTTTGTGTTGATAATAACAGGCACGCCGTCTGCCATCACTGTAAGCGGTTCGTAACAAACAAATGAAGGTTCGGGAATTATAACCTCATCACCCGGATCAAGCAATGTCCTGAAAACAAGGTCAATTGCTTCGCTGCCGCCGACAGTTACAAGAGTCTGCTTTTTGGCGTCGTACTCAATACCGAATCTTCTTTTGTAGTAAGCTGCAATTTCTTCACGAAGTTCGGCAAAGCCTCTGTTCGGGGAATACCATGTCTTACCTTTTTTCAGGCTGTTAATGCCCTCTTCACGGATATGCCACGGCGTCTGGAAATCGGGTTCGCCGATACTTAGAGAGATGACATCGTCCATTTCGTTAGCTATATCAAAAAACTTACGGATACCCGAAGGTTTTACCGTTGAAATCTTTTTGTTAATAAAATTATTGTAATCTATCACAGAATCAAATGCCTCCCGTCACGCTTCTCTTCATCGCTGAAAAGGCATGCCCCTCTGTCCTTGTAGCGGCGCATAATAAAGTGTGTACCCGTTGAAAGCACACCGTCAATTGTAGAAAGCTTTTTGGCAACAAACATTGCGATGTCCTGCATTGACTCGCCTCTTACAATGAGAGCAAAGTCATATGTGCCTGCCATAAGATAGAGAGATTCAACCTCTTCAAAGCCCATGCAGAGTTCTGCCATTTCATCAAAGCCTGTTTCCTTTTTGGGAGTTACCTGAAGTTCAATTAAAGCCTCAACATAGCTGTCGTCAACCATATCCCAGTTTACAACTGCCTGATATCCCTTGATTACTCCCGAATTTTCGTATTCCTTAATCTGCGCCTTAATGTAATCCTCAGGCTCGCCGAGCATTGCCGCTATTTCCGCTGTTGTAAAACCGGAATTTTCACTTAAAAGCTTTAATAATTTGTCCATATTTATTCCTCCCTGAGAATATATTAAACGCAAAATTTTGCGTTGCAAGCTGAATTTGCAAAAAGCGACATCAAAGGATGTCGCTTTGACAATTTCAATTTTTTAATATTTATCTGCGCTGTTTGCACTATTATTTGCTTGCTCTGTGACAGTTCACATAGCTTTAGCGGTGGGAACTGTCTGCACATAGATTATACAACCTGTACCTCTCGCTTGTCAACTGTATTTATCATATTGACGCATAAGGCGGTCATTAAACATATCAATTCGTTTTGCGCATCGGCAATTTCAAGTTCGCACCCTAAAGGGCGCTTGATGTGGTTGCATATCTGTGCATTGTCAACATCAACAATGCTGAAATTTTTTGAAATTACATCACCGAGAATTCTCCAATTATTGCCGTAGAATCTGCATTGAACCATATTGTTGGTCATAAGCACCACAAGGGTTGCCGCTGTTTTGTCTGTTTTTAGAGTAAATGAATTTACTCCTGCAACGGGCAACTGTCGAAGTCTTGCAACAAGGTTTTTATTCTCATCAAGAATATTAAGCCTTACAATGTTGTTGACAACACCACGCATACTTCTCTTTCTGCGTTTCATAACAGCAGTATATTTATCCCTGCCCAATTCATCACGAATCAAAAAACAAACATCGGACGGAGATACATCTCGTGTAATAAACAATTTCATAAAATCACCGTCAAAATTTTATTTCTTAATCTTCTTCAAGATTTTCAAGCCAAAGATTTACACACGCATCACTCGGCATTCTCCAGTCTGAACGAGGCGAAAGTGTTACAGAACCAACCTTCGGTCCGTCAGGCAGACATGAACGCTTGAACTGCTGAGTAAAAAATCTTCTGACAAAGGTTGTGAGCCACTTTTTGATTGTGGCATTATCGTATTTTCCCGCAAATGATCTCTTTGCAAGGTAGTATATTTTATTCGGCTCGAAACCAAATCTTACCAAATAATATAAGAAAAAGTCGTGGAGTTCATAAGGACCAACCACATCCTCTGTTTTCTGTGCAATTTCGCCGTTTTTATCTGGCGGAAGAAGTTCGGGACTTACAGGAGTGTCAAGAACATCAAGAAGAACAGTTTTGAGAACTCCCTCGCTGTGCTGTGCCTCATAGGCTGTTAGATAGCGAACAAGGGTTTTCGGAATTGACACATTTACGGCATACATACTCATATGGTCACCGTTGTAGGTTGCCCAGCCGAGAGCAAGCTCAGATAGGTCGCCTGTGCCGATAACAAGACCGTTATATTTGTTTGAAAGGTCCATAAGAATCTGTGTTCTCTCTCTCGCCTGTGAGTTTTCGTAGGTTATATTTGTAACGCTTTCATCGTGGTTGATATCCGCAAAATGCTGACGAACAGCCTTCGTAATGTTAATATCTTCAAAAGACACTCCGTAAGCCTCAGCCAAAAGCTGTGCGTTTGATTTTGTACGCTTTGTCGTGCCGAAGCAAGGCATTGTTACTGTATGAATATTCTTTCTGTCAATATCGAGCATATCAAAAGCATGAACGCAGACAATGAGCGCAAGTGTGCTGTCAAGACCGCCCGAAAGTCCTAAAACCGCATTTTGAATTCCCGTGTGAGCAAGTCTTGTTGCAAGACCTGTTGCCTGCATTGTTATAATCTCCTCACAACGGGCGTCAAGATCTGATTTGTTTGACGGGATAAACGGAGTCCGAGAGAACTCTCTTGAAAGCTTTGTCTGTTTTATAGGCATATCAAAATATACCGAGGTAAAGTTATTGTCATCACTTTTTGTGAAAGTATTTGTCTTTCTGCGTTCTGCCGAAAGTTTTTGAACATCAATGTCTGCATAGATAATGCCTGTTGTAAAGCGCTTGCTTTCTGCAAGCAGAGATGCGTTTTCGGAGATTATGTTCTGTCCCGAAAACACCATATCCGTTGTGCTTTCACCAAAACCCGAATCGCTGTAAATGTATGCACAGCAAAGCTTACCGCTCTGCATTTTTACAAGGTCACGGCGATACTGTGCCTTGCCTATTACATCATCGGAGGTTGACGGATTGCAGATTATAGTTGCACCGTGTTTTGCGTGTTCAACAGACGGAGATGCGGCAACCCACAAATCCTCGCAGACTTCAACACCAAAGCTGAAATCACGCATTTTGTCACAACAGAAAACAAGATTGTCTGAAATTATGGTTTCTGCGCCTGCATATGAAATTTCATCGTAAAGATTTTTTCCGCTTGTGTAATGACGAACCTCGTAAAATTCGCTGTAGTTCGGAATGTTGACCTTCGGAACAATGCCGAGGATATCACCCTTATAAATTACTGCGGCACAATTGTAGAGTGCCGATTCAATTGCAACCGGAACACCAACAATTGAGATTATGTCAAGGTCTGCTGTTTTTTTGAGAACTTCTTCAACTGATTTTTCAACCGCATTGAGCAAAACACGCTGATAAAACAAATCCGAACAGGTGTAGCCTGTTACACAAAGCTCAGGAAACACAACCAGTGACGCACCGTTTTTGTGTGCCTCTTTAATCTGTTCAATAATATTTATTGTGTTGGTTTTACAGTCTGCAACCCTGATTTTCGGTGTTGCGGACGCAACCTTGATAAAACCGTATTTCATAAAATTATACCTCACAAAATAATAACCGCAGAAGCAAAACGCTCCTACGGTTATTATACATCAAATTTTCCGATTATACAAGCATCAGAGCATTGTTCTCGTAATGCGTTTGAGCCTTTTTCCGTGAAAAAGACACTGACTTTCAAGCGTCGGTTCAAACTTTGTGATGTAGCAACTCATATAGCCCATAATCAGCCAGAACCATACCACCATAAATGATATGTCATAGAGCAATGCCTTTTCAAAACAGGCAAAAAACAAATATGCGAAAAGAAAAGCAAACAGACAGGGGTAAACATCGTCACGGTATGTCTTTTTCTGAAGGAATAAATGCTGTGCGGAGTGTTTTGCAAACCGAAAGCCGAAAATACCGAAAAGAACAAAACCGATTATGCCTGTTGAAACCAAAATTGTAAGGAAACCGTTGTGCAAATCACTTTTGTGATAGGAATACTCCAAAGCACCGTTTGAATATTCGGCGCTGTAGAGAACGATATTTCCGTTTGAGATTCCGACAATCGGCGACAGCTTAAAAAGATTGATTGATTCAAGCCAAAGCTTCTTTCTTCCGCTGTCAATGTTTTTGTTTTCGTGTGAAAAGGTGATTTTATCCTTTTCAAGCTGTTCTCTCTGTTCGGGAGTCAGTTCTTCCTGCACAAGTTCGCTTTCGGTTTTGCCTAAAAGCAAATCAACAACAGAGGTCGTCTTTGATACAACAACGGAAAAGCCTTCCTGACAAATCGTTCTGAACATCAAGGCAGAGCCTGTAAGGAAAATGCCCACCAAAAACAGCGCTGTAATTTTCAAAATAATTTTTGAAGGTGAAAGTCCCGCCTTGTCGGCAAAAAACATATAAACTATATAAACAATTGCATATCCGAGAGCAAGCACAAGTGAGGCGTTTGAATCGCACAAAATAAGTGAAAAAATATTTGTTGCAAGACATGCTACTATCCATATCTTGCTGACACCCGGTTCGGGAATTTTTTCGGCAATTCTGCGCATAAAATGTCCCTTTGAGAGCATATGACAGCAAAAAATCGACACCACTGCTATGAAACCGAGCAGATTCGGATTGACATAACAACCCGTGAATCTGTTTTCGTAAACGGTGAACTTAATCCAGTACCACTCAAATTTTATGCCGAACATAAGGCAGCTTATGCCGATTATGTTCATTACCGTTGTGATATAAGTGATAAATTTAGCAATGTGATACAGCTCAATTCTGTAATCAAAATCAGGCTCTGTGTGCATTCCGTAAAAAAGGAAGAAACACATTACTGAATGCAGCAGCATAACAAGGCTGTAAAGAATTGTCTGTGAAAAGTTGAGAAGTATTGAAAATACAGTCACGGCAAGAAATGCGCCTATCCATATTCCGAAACGCAGTTTAAAGAATGTGTTGTTCCGCCTTTGGTTGTACACCACAAGGCAGACGCCCCATATAAAGAGAAAAACAAGAAGCACATAAGCAGGAATCTGGAGAAACGCAATGTTGGTAAAAAACAAATCTATAATATAGATTCTCCTGAAAAGCGATGAATCGGAAAAAAATCTTCTTAGCTTTTGTTTAAAATCGGTCATCTGAATACTCCAATCAAAACGAATCAGCTGAAAACCTCTTTAATGGTTTTGAACATCAGCTTAATGTCAGATCCAAAGCTGAAATTTTTGACATATGAAAGGTTAAACTTCATCTTTTCGGGAAGAATTTTCTCAACATAAACTCTGTCAACATTCATCTCCCCTTTTAACAGCTTTTCCTCATCCTTATACATAATTGATGCAAGAGAGGTTATTCCTGCAGGCATAAGCAGAGTTGCAAAATATTTCGGCTCATACATATCAACATAATGCTGAACCTCAGGTCGGGTTCCGACAATTGACATACTGCCTGAAAGAACATTAAAAATCTGAGGAAGCTCATCAAGACGATACTTGCGGAGAAACCTGCCTATATCGGTGACTCTTGAATCGCAGTCGGTTGTGACAAGTGAGCCGAGTTTGTCAGCTCCTGTTATCATAGTACGAAACTTAAGAATCTTAAATTTCTTTCCATATGTTGTAACTCGTTGCTGCTTATAAAACACGGAACCCTTTGAATCAATTTTAATAATAACGGCAATTACTGCTATTGGTATAATCAGAAACACAAGCAAAATGACAGACGCAAAAATATCAAGGACACGCTTTAAAATAAGACTGCCTTGCTTTTTGCAAAGAATGTCATAGTATTCTTTTACCTCAGCACACTGAAACTGCGGCGGAAGCTTTTGAAATGATTTCATTAAATAAAAAACTCCATTCTGTGTGTTTGTTGAGCATATGGAAAACAGACCTATGCGAGAATCGGAGATTATACCGCATTTTTACGCACTAATCCATTATCAAATATCAAAAGCATTATATATCTTTTAAAATCAATTTTCAAGGCTATTTCTCTTACAAAAAGTTTACAATTTGATAAAAGCATTTTAACACAACGTAAAAACCGACGGTATGCAGCCGTCGGTTTTTAGGTAATTTTATGGAGTAATCAAGCACATAGAAAGGAAGTTGTTAGTAATTTAAAGACAATATATTATTTATCTTGTTTATACTATATCATGCTTTTGGGTGATTGTCAACACTTTTTTTAAAACTTTTTTATTTTTTTAATATCTTTTATTTTTAACCAAAAGTCTTAAATGCCTTGACTAAACGGTCAAAAAAATGTAAAATGGATATGAAAGAAAGCAAAACAAAATTTATAATAAACGGAGGCTATAAGATGGCTAACGAATATACACCGGATCTCATTACCCTTATCGGCGATAACGGTGAAGAGATTGAGTTTGAAATTCTTGACATAATTGAAAATGACGAGGGCAAATTTTATGTGCTCTATCCTTTCTTTGAAAATCCGGAGGACGCGGTAAATGATCCCGGTGAGTATTATATTTTTGAAGTTAGTGAAATTGACGGCGAAGAAGAGCTTGCCGAAATTGAAGATGATGAAAAGCTCGACAGAATTGCCGCTGTTTTTGAAAAGCGTTATAATGAAGAATTTTATGACGAAGACGACTGATAATAGCTTTTTCTGCATATAATAGTATTGCAGGTAAGTGAGTTTAAATTCCTGCCCGATACGCGAATGATTTTAAAATAACCCTACAACATTTAAATCGGGAGCTTCGCTCCTTTGAACCGTGTGCAGACCTCCCGTTTTCTCGGAAGAAGGGAGCCTGAAGTTCAAGGGCTGGCACCCACCTGTCACTCAAGTAGGCAGGTTATTCCAAAAATCATACGGTCGGGCGGGTTTTTTATTGTTATTAAAGCTATATAAAATATCAATAATATATAAACAGGAGAAGTAATAATATGAATATTTCCGTTTTAGGTTGCGGTCGCTGGGGCAGCTGCATTGCCTGGTATCTCGACAAAATCGGTCATAATGTTTTGAGCTGCGGGCTTGCCGACGCTCCCGAGTTCATACAGCTTAAAGAAACATATAAAAACGATTACCTCACATTTCCAAAATCTATAGAGGTATCATCAAACCTTGAGCATGCAATTGAAAGAGCCGAGGTTATTATAATTTCGATTTCATCTCAGTATCTGCGTTCATATTTTGCAGACATTTCAAAATATAATCTTGACGGCAAGACAATTGTCCTCTGCATGAAGGGTGTTGAGGCAACTACGGGCAAAAGGCTCAGCGAGGTTGTCGGTGAGTTTGTTGATGAAAGCAAAACTCCTGTTGCAGTGTGGGTCGGTCCCGGACATCCGCAGGATTATGTAAGGGGAATTCCAAACTGTATGGTTATCGACAGCAATAATCACGAGGTTAAGGAAAAGCTCGTAAATGAATTTACAAGCGACCTTATCAGATTCTACCTTGGAACAGACCTTATCGGCAGTGAAATCGGCGCCGCTGCAAAGAATGTTATCGGCATTGCGGCAGGTATGCTTGACGGTCTTAACTACACCTCTCTTAAAGGTGCGTTGATGGCAAGAGGCACACGGGAAATTGCACGACTCATTAAGGCGCTCGGCGGCAATGAAATGAGTGCTTACGGTCTTTGTCATCTCGGCGACTATGAGGCTACCCTGTTTTCAAAATGGAGTCACAACAGGATGTACGGAGAAAGCTTTGCAAAAGGCGACAGGTTCACAAAGCTTGCCGAAGGTGTTATGACATCAAAAGCGTTATACAAGCTCGGTCAGGAATATGGTGTTGACCTTCCGATTGTTGAATCGGTGTACAAGGTTTTATTTGACGGTACAGATATTAAAGAGGCGCTCGGTACTCTGTTTATGCGTTCTGTCAAGAAAGAATTTTAATTGGGCAGGTACATAATATGGGTAATACTAAAGCTAAAAACAATTCAAAAAATTCAAAAAAATCTAAGCAGACTGCAAAAACGGTTACATCCGTACAAAAGCAGAGTATGATTGAATATGCAGCGGTGAACATTCTTTGCCTTTTCGTATTCATAGCATTTGCATACATCGCAATTATGAGCTTTGTGCAGACAAGCGTATTTGATTCGGCAAATTACGGCAGTGAAGTAATTTTGTATCAGACTGATAACATTGCACTGAACATTCTGTTCACTTCCCTGTTTACCGTTTTTATATTTAAAATGAAAAAGCACTATGACTTTTTTGCAAAGGTAAATCTGAAATATATGCAAATCTGTCTTGCGGCTTTTGTTATGATTGTGGGACTTGTGTGGATATTCTCGGTAACCTCTGTTCCCGCGGCTGACAGCTACAACATTTACGAAACAGCGTCACAGGCGGCAAAGGGCAACTATTCGTCATTTCAAAACAACAGCGGTTTTTACAACAGCGACTTTTACAGCGGATATGCCTACTACAACTTTTATCCGTTTCAGCTTGGCTTTGTGTTTATAAGTGAAATTTTTTACAGAATTTTCGGCACAGAAAGCACAATGTCCATTCAGGTGTTCAATGTAATGTGTACGGCGGCAGCTTATCTGGGAATTGCAAACATTACAAAACTGCTTTTCAAAAAGCGTTCGATTGAATTTATTTCAATCCTTTTGCTTGCCGGATGCTTCCAGCCAGTTCTCTTCTGTACCTTCGTTTATGGTAATATTATAGGTATGTGTTTTGCAATTTGGGCATCATACTTCCTCATCAAGTATTTTCAGACAAACAAATATTTATTGCTCATTCCATGTGCCGTGCTTCTTGTTGTTTCAACGCTTGCAAAGTACAACAACCTGATTTATCTTGTTGCGTTTGTTATTATGCTGATTATTCACACAATTAAGGCTAAAAAGTGGCAGAGCATTGCGTTTGCACTTGCAATCTGCATTGCTGTTGTCGGAACAAGCAACCTTGTTATTATGAGCTACGAGAACCGTTCGGGCGTTAAGCTTTCAAGCGGTGTTACACAGGTTATGTATCTTGATATGGGTATCAACGACTCCTATATGGCTCCCGGTTGGTACAATGGTATTGCACTTGACGATTACAGAAATGCGGGGCTTGATGCCAAAGCAGGAAATGCACAGGCTTGGAGCAATATCAAATCAAGAATGAATTATTTCGGCAAGAACAGTAATTATATGATTGACTTCTTCTCCAAGAAAATCACCAGCCAATGGAACGAAACAACCTACGAAAGCATCTGGGTAAGCAAGGTTAAAAATCATACAAACGAGCTTAATTGGATCGGCAAAGGAATGTACGACGGCAGTATCGGACAGTTCTTTGAACTGTATTTTAACTTATATATGCAAATTCTTTTCATAGCATTTGCGGTGGGAATTTACTTCCTGTTTCTCAACAAAAAGACAAACATCGAAACAGTATTGCTCCCCCTTGTTCTGTTGGGTGCATTCGGTTATCATCTGCTGTTTGAGGGCAAGTCACAATATGTGCTTACTTACATAATTCTTATGATTCCTACAGCATCGTTCGCATTTGAGTGTATTCTCAACGGCAAATATACAAAAATCAAAGAATTTGTCGGAAAGCTTAAAGAAATTCCCGAAAAGAAAGAAAACGAAAAGGCCTGATAAAATGATTGAAGCGGACAGTTAATTATGTCCGCTTTTTCTTTACTCTTTTTTGACAAATGCAATACCCGTGCTGCCCTCTCCTATATGACTGCCGACAACACAACCAACGCTGACGATACCGCCCTCATCAAATACAACTCCTTTTGAAATTATCAGCTTTGAAAAATACAATGCAAGGTTTCTTGAATTGGTGTGCATTATATAAAGCGGATAATTTGAGTCTATTTCGTATTTTTTCAATGACATCAGCATATGATTCATACCGTGGCGCATTCCGATTGTCTTCGCCTCAAAAGCTACACTGCCCGACTCGGCAATACTGATTACAGGCTTTATTCTCCCTGTTGAGCCGAGTAATGCGGCGGCATTTGTATGTCTACCGCCGCCATACAGATACTTCATATCATCTATGCAGGCATAAACTATAATTCTTTTTCTGAATTTTAAAAGAGAATCCGCAATTTCTTCAGCCGTAAACCCATTGTCACGAAGCCGCAGAGCTTCTTTCACAACAAGTTTTTGTCCGGCTGAAGCAGATTTGCTGTCAACAACATAACAATTTTCATATCCGAGCAAATCTCTTGCAAGAACTGCACTCTGATATGAACCGCTTAATGCAGAGGAAACAGTTATAATAACAACCGAGTCACCGTTATCTCTCGCCTTTTTTAAGACACATTCGTAAACATACGGTGACGGTTGAGAGGTTTTCGGCAAAGTTTTCGACAGCTTTGCAAGCTTGTAAAAGCGTTCCTTTGAATGAAGAAAATCATCCTTATATTCCTTTTCGTCAATAAACACAGCCAGAGGTACCGTTGAAATGCCGAGTCTTTCGCTTTCGGAATGTTCAAAATCAGCGGCTGAATCGGTAATAATTCTGATCATATATAGGTATCACCTCAAAATAATATCTTGTAATATTATTTTCAAATTTACCTTAATTATGCAAAAATCCCGACAGTTTTTGCTGTCGGGAGGTTGATTTGCATATTCAATTTCCAAAATTATTTATCCCAATACCGTCAAAACCCATTTCATCCAAAAGGGACTTGTACAATTTTACATCTTCATCCGTGTATGACATACGGTTTTTGATACCCGATTTAAAATTGATATCTCTGTCTACAAAAAGCCTTTTTCCCCACATATGACACCATGAAATCGGTAAAAGGAACGGTGTTTTTTTTACATATGGATACTTATACTGCATTTCGGATTTTGGTGGAAATATAGAGGACACAAGATATGAGAACTTTGATTTGTTATTCTCTGTAATTGTCTTGTGGGAATTTATCATCGTGCCGACATCTACCCTGCCGAGTGTACCGCTGAGCAGAATATATTCTTCGATATCATCAAATTTAAGTTCAGCCTGTGGCTTTGCAAACCAGTTGAACGCAATCTCACGAATACGCTTTTCATACTTTGCAATACCGATTTTTTCAAGCATCACATTAAGATAGTCATAATCAAGCTCAGATTGATGATTTTTCAAGAAAACATAGCTGTCAAGCACCATTCTTGCTCCCATTCCGCCGATTCTGAAATGATTCGAGTTATGAACAAGCATATAGATATAAAAGTCCTCATGGCTCATTTCATATGAATAGCTGTAGCCGTCACGCTTTATTGAACGGTCAAGCTGATTAACAAGCAACGGATAGGATTCCTCGTTTTCATGGACAAGAGTTGCATGCATTTCAATGTTCATCATCGGTTTTTTTTCAAAATGATACTGGTTGTCATCTTCATTCAGAAAAGTGTATCCGAGTTCGGAAAATACTTTTTTAACCAAATCAATCTGCTTTCTGTCAAACAGAATATCAACATCCGACACGGAACGAAAATCGGAACGGGGATACTCTCTTTTCATAAAATATCCTTTTAAAGGAATGTTCTTAATTTTGTTTTCATCAAAAGCCTTAAGAATTTTCTCGGTTTCATATGAGAGATTTCCGTCAATCAGCATTTCAGCCGATAACTCCTGCTTGAATTTTGCATATACTTCGGGGGAAATATATTTTTTATCAAGCGTCAAAACCGCATTGGCAACAAGAGCTTCCACACTGCAATACTTTGCAAGCATCTTTATCGACTGCCATTTTATTCCCTCATAGGGAATCGGAGGTGCTGTGCCGTTTACAGACGAAGAAACAAGTTCAAGCAGATATTTAAATTCAATTTTTTCATTATCGTTAAGATGTTTCTTCATTTTTATTTCCTTTTTTCGGTTTTAATTTACCAAATGTATTTTTGGTTCTTACAACAATTGAAAATATAACCCGTCTTATGGGCTTTGAATAGAACATAAATTCAAGATAGGCTCTGTACTTCAGCGAATTAACTTTATAAGGCTTGCCTTTTCTGTAAAAAGCCGTTACAACCCCTACTATGTCCTCATCGGTAATGCCCTTTTCAACCTCAAACTGATTATCGCCGCACATCGTGTAACTGCCGTCACCGCCAAAGTTTACAACTCTGTGAAGCACATATGAGCCGTCTTTTCTCCTGTATAAGGGCAAATCAAAAAGATGGAGCCTTCCCTTCGGTTTTGATAAAACTACCGTGTCGTCACCGTCACGGAGCATCGGAAGCATACTTGTCCCCCTTGGATTGAATGTGACCGTGCCGCCCGCGTCAAGCTTTTCGGCAATAATCTGCATCACATCATCAAGATTTACATCTTTATTCAAGGACATCAGCCTCTTCCAGCTTTTTGATAAAGGAATCAATATCGGCACTCGCTTTTTGTTCGCTCACTTCATACTCATCAAGCATTGCTTTGAGCAAATCAGCCTTTTCGCAATCGTTTTGGAGCTTTTCAAAAAGGAATGCACCTGTTTCGTTAAGGTTGATAATTCCGTTAAAATCAAGCGTCAGCTTATTTACGGGAACTACAACATACGAATCTGCAACCTTTCTCAGAACAAAATCTTCTTTTATCTTCATAAAATCACCTGTTTTCCGTGTGAATTTTTTATCCGTATTTAAATTAATTATAATATACCTTTCGACAAAAAGCAAGAAAAAGGATTTGAGCATAAAATTACCGCAGACCTTTTGAGTCTGCGGTAAAATTTATCTATAATATTATAAGCTTACGGGATTAGTACATTCCGCCCATATCAGGTGCTGCGGGAGCTGCCGGAGCTGCAGGCTCTTTGATGTCTGTAACAAGTGATTCTGTTGTAAGAACCATTGCTGCAACAGAGCTTGCGTTCTGGAGAGCTGAACGAGTAACCTTTGTCGGGTCAACGATACCTGCCGAAACCATATCTGTGTATTCCTCTGTAAGAGCGTTGAAGCCATAGCCAACCTTGTTAGCCTTCTTAACATTCTCGCAGATTACGCTGCCCTCAAGACCTGCGTTAGCAACAATCTGACGGAGCGGTTCTTCAAGTGCTTTAAGAACAATCTTAGCGCCTGTCTTAGCGTCACCCTCAAGAGTTTCAACGAAGTCTGCAACAGCAGGAATAGCGTTCATACATGCAATACCGCCGCCTGCTACGATACCCTCTTCAACAGCAGCCTTTGTAGCGGCAAGAGCATCCTCAATACGGAGCTTCTTTTCTTTCATTTCAACTTCTGTTGCGGCACCAACCTTGATAACTGCAACACCGCCTGCGAGCTTTGCAAGACGCTCCTGAAGCTTTTCACGGTCAAAGTCAGATGTTGTTGTTTCAATCTGCTGTCTGATCTGAGCAACTCTGCCCTTGATAGCTTCTTTATCGCCTGCACCGTCAACAATGATTGTGTTTTCCTTTTCAATCTTAACCTGACGGGCAGTACCGAGCTGGTCAACTGTTGTATCCTTGAGTTCAAGACCGAGGTCGGATGTGATTACAGTACCGCCTGTGAGCGTTGCAATATCCTGAAGCATTTCTTTTCTTCTGTCGCCAAAGCCCGGAGCCTTTACTGCAACACAAGTGAATGTACCTCTGAGTTTGTTAAGTACGAGAGTTGTAAGAGCCTCGCCTTCAACATCTTCAGCGATAATAAGGAGCTTCTTACCCATCTGAACAATCTGCTCAAGAAGCGGTAAAATTTCCTGTGTAGTCGAAATCTTCTTGTCTGTGATAAGGATAAGCGGATTGTCAAGCTCTGCAACCATCTTATCTGTATCAGTAACCATATAAGGAGCGATGTAACCTCTGTCGAACATCATACCCTCAACAACCTCACTGTATGTTTCGGCTGTCTTTGACTCCTCAACTGTGATAACACCGTCTGTTGTAACCTTTTCCATAGCCTCTGCAATGAGCTTACCGATAAATTCATCCTGTGATGAAACTGTGGCAACTCTTGCGATATCGTCTGTACCCGATACCTGCTTGCTGTTTTTCTTTACAGCCTCAACTGCAACATTAACGGCATCTGCAATACCCTTTTTGAGTACCATAGGGTTAGCGCCTGCAGTTACATTCTTCATACCCTCTCTGATAAGAGCCTGAGCAAGGAGTGTAGCTGTTGTAGTACCGTCACCTGCGATATCGTTAGTCTTGATAGAAACTTCCTTAACAAGCTGAGCGCCCATATTCTCAAAAGGATCTTCAAGCTCAATTTCCTTTGCAATTGTTACACCGTCATTTGTGATGAGCGGAGCACCGAACTTTTTGTCAAGAACAACATTTCTGCCCTTAGGACCGAGTGTGATTTTTACGGTATCTGCGAGCTGGTCGATACCTTTCATTAAAGCCTTTCTTGCCTCTTCGCCGTATGCGATTTGTTTAGCCATTGTAAATTACCTCCGTATATTTAACAGTTAATTATTCAAGAGTTGCGAGTATGTCTGACTGGTTCACGATTGTGTACTCTTCGCCGTCAATCTTTACCTGTGTGCCTGCATATTTGCTTGCGATTACCTTATCGCCAACGCTGACATACATTTTTACTTCCTTGCCGTCAACGACACCGCCGGGGCCAACAGCAACAACGGATGCGAACTGTGGCTTTTCCTGAGCAGCAGATGAAAGAATGATGCCGCTCTTTGTTTTCTCCTCAGCTTCTTCAACTTTTAAAACGACTCTGTCGAGTAATGGTTTGATTGTCATAAATACAGCCTCCTGTAAAAATTTAAAAATTGCATTTTAATTGGTTAGCACTCTTGTTTCCTGAGTGCTAATTATATTTTATACCATTTTCAAAAAATGTCAAGAGAAATTTGACTATTTTTGACCTTTATTTTGTGACAGTTTTCTGAAAATTTTTATAATGTGATTTTTATCGGGTATATTACGATATTTAATAATAATTCTCGTTTTATCAAAAAAATAAGACGAACCGAAAAAGTCCGTCTTAAAAGCTATGTTGTTTAGTTAATCAGTTTGATGATTGCGTATTTGTCTGTTCTTTGCCTTTGCTGACAATGAGAATTACAGTTGAACCATATTCAAGAGTATCACCCTCAACATGTTCCTTATAGCGGATAACTCTGCCCTCGGCAACCTTGTCACTGTACTCATACTCTGCAGTTGCAAGAAGTCCCTGAGCGGCAATGTCCGACGCTACGGAATCAAGCTTTTCGCCCTCAACCTTTGGGAGAGTTCTCATCTGTGAACCCTTGCTTACACAGATACTTACTACAACCGAATCTTCCTGCGTAATTTTTGAGCCTGCGGCAGGTGACTGCGACATAATCTTGCCCTCTGCATAGTCATCGCTGTATTCGTCGTTAAGCGTTCTGTAAATTGTGATATTACTGTTGCCTTCGGCACTCTTTACGGCATCTTCATATGTCATTCCCACATAGTTCGGAATTGTTGCACCTGTCCACTCGGTACTCTGAGTAGAGCTTACGCTTGCATCGGTATTGTTAGCAAACATTCCGGCAAGAGGGTTCTGCATCAGCCAAAATACGCCTGCGATACCGAGAACAAGAACTGTTACAGCGGCAGCAATAATAATTATTGACGCGTGCGACATACCGTTAGAGGTTTTGCGCTTACGCTCGTTCTTTGAGAGATTCATACTTGCGGTTCTTGAAATTTCATCCTGAATTGCCTTTGCTGTATGGGCAACGGAAAGCTGAGAACGAAGCTCGTCAAAATCTGTGATACGGTTTTCTCTTTCAACCTGCAAGCCGTTTGCAAGAGCCGAAACAACATGCGGTGGGAGCCGCTTTACGGTTGTTGTGCTCATAAGAAGTCTGCTGTCCTTACGGCGCTCAACGGCACTCTTTGGCATATGACCTGTAAGCGCATAGAAAAGCGTTGCACAAAAGCCGTAAATATCTGTAATATCGTCAAGCGGAAAATTTTCATCGTACTGTTCGGGAGCAGCACTTCCCGAGAAAAGCTGTGATTTAAGAGGCGTACCTCTTTTGCGTTCATTTTCAGATGCAAATCCGGAAATCTTAACCTTACCCGTTGCCGTTATATACATATTTTTAGGCGCGATTGCATAGTGACCGACGCCTCTCTTATGAAGAGCTTCAAGAGCGGAAATTACAGGCATAAAAAGCGGTCGTGCAATATCCCACTCAAGATGACCGTTACTGCGTTCAACATACTCTTCAAAAGGAATGAGATCCTCGTTTTCCTCAACAACATAAACCGTGTTGTTCTCTTCAAAAATGTTGTGAACATTCATAAGAGCAGACAATTCACGGAGCTCGGAAAGAATTTTATAATAGTTGAGAAAATCATCTTTGAGCTTATTATAAACCAGACGATTTTCATAGTTAATTTTAACCTCTGCAGTTCCCTCGTCACGGGAAAAAAGTCCGATGGGAAGAAATTCACAGATGATTACGATGTCACCTGTCTGTTTGTCGTGGCTAATATAGCGCGTGCTTTCACCGTTGGTATCAATTCCTGCACCGACAATATAGCGGTTTTGAAGAATAGTTCCGTACGGTAAAAAAGGAGCCTGCTGTTTTTCTGTTGTATCAAATCCGCAGGACGGGCAAATCTTATTGTCACCTATTTCCTGCATGCATCCCATACACAATGACATATTATTACTCAACTCCAAATAAGTTTCAATTTCAAATTTTGTCTAAAAAGAATTATACCATAAAAACATATTTCTTTTCAAGTCTTCAAAGTGTTAATATAATTACAATTTTGTTATTGCAAATCCGAAAAATAATAATTCTTTGCAAATATTGTTATGACATAAATTGGTGGAGATAACGGGGCTCGAACCCGTGACCTTCTGACTGCCAGTCAGACACTCTCCCAGCTGAGCTATACCCCCATATAATGTTGACATTACACACGGTATGTACAAGATACATTTTAATGCAATATCAAATAACAAAATCAACATTCTTTCAAATTGATTATAAGTATTGCATTTCCGTCATATATATCAATTGTTGCCATATCAGAAGTAAATATATTGGAAACACCCAAAGTAACGCTGCTCGAAACACAGTATTTTTCAAGAGGATACTTTGTTCCCGAATAGCTTACGCAGACACTCGGACATCCGAAAGGGAAAAGCGAAAATGTTTTGCCTTTAAAGTTTTTATATTCATAATGACCTACGGGAAGAAATTCTATTTTCTCTTTTTCAGAAAGGAGAACGCCCTTACTTCCGTGTTCGTGAATATACGAAAGAACTGCCACATTTGCAAAGCTATGGTCAAATCTTCCTCCCAATGCACCGAGAATCACTATCGTATCAAAATTCTTTTCAAGCGCCAAGCCGACAGAATGCATAGTGTCGGTGTCATCCTTTTCGGGAATAAGACGAACAGTTTTGGTATTCGGAAACAAGACATTTGGCTCTGAATCAAAATCGCCCACAACAAGATTTGGAGTAATCCCTGCCTGTTTTGCAAAATCGCAGCCCCTGTCGGCACATATCACATAATCATCAGGTTTTATGACCTCGGACAAAAAATCCGAATTTGTGTCAGGCGAGCCTGAAATAATCACACAACGCATAATTACTCCTTTATCTGCCATAATTTGATATCTTTAACCTCGTTGTACATCTGGGTGTAACTGCGGTGACGGGTTTCTTCAATTTCACCGTCAGAAAGTGCTTCAAGTATTCTGCAACCCTTTTCGCAGGTGTGAGAACATGAAGTAAACATACACTCACCGATGTATTTTTCAAACTCAGGAAAGCAATACTGCAGCTGAGTTTTGTCAATCATTTCGTATCTTTGAAGGTCAACCGTTGAAAATCCGGGTGTATCGGCTACAAAACAGCCGTCAAGCTCAAACAGCTCAACAACTCTTGTTGTGTGTCTGCCTCTGCCAAGCTTTTTACTTGTCTGTCCCGTTTCGAGTGAAAGCGATGGAAACAGCCTGTTGAGCAAAGTAGACTTGCCCACACCGCTGTTGCCGATAAATGCCGAAACCTTACCGTGAAGATAGCTTTTAAGCTCTTCCGTTTGAGAAGAAGAATCATCGGAACAAAGAAAAACACGAAAACCTGCGTGTCTGTAAATATCGGCAATCCTGTCACCGTTTTCAAGGTCGTTTTTTGTAACGACAATCACAGGTTCCATATTGTTATTTACTGCCGCCGCAGTCATTTTGTCTATAACAGTAAAATTCGGCAGCGGCTCAACAGTTGAACACACAAGAACGAGAATATCAAGGTTTGCAAGGGCAGGTCTGCGGAGCTTGTTTTTGCGTGGGAGAATTTCTTCTATCGCACAAAAACCGTCATTCGGAACGGAAATCTTCACCTTATCGCCTGCCACGGGAGAGTTTCCGTTTTTGCGAAAACTCCCCCTTGCCTTACATTCGTAATCTGCGTCATCGGCACGAACATAATAGAACCCGCCGATTGACTTCATTAAAATTCCGCTTTTAGTATCCATACTTCACCGATTAAAGTTCAGGATCATCCGTAACCGGCTGAACGGTTGTGTCAGGCTCAACATACGGATCTGTGTAATACTGTGTCGACGGTTCTGTTTCAGGCGGAGCGGTTGTCGGAACAACATAATCATGTGACGCAGTTGTTGTAACCGTAGTCGTTGCAAAATCTACAGAATACTCTCTGTAAGCCTGACCGTCAAGCTGAATTACCACACTTGATGTGCCTGAACCCTTAAGCTCAAGAGTATAGGTCTTATTATACTTTGGCACAAGCGTTTTTGAATTTTGTGAATCAACAGCACCGTCAACAATTACCGTCATATCAACCGAATCCTCAACATCCGACGGCAGATCGACAAAGATGTTCACCGTGTTTATATCGCCAAGACCTGAGCTTACCGTAAGCGTTATAACAGAGCCTGCGTCAACCTTGCCGTACTGGAGAGGTGTCATACCGAGAACTGTATCCTTTGGTTCTTTACTGTCATCATCGGTTACAGTTTCAACCGTAAGTCCAAGATCAACAAGTGTCTTTTTGGCTTCTGAAAGTGTAAGTCCGTCTACCGAAGGAAGTGTAACCTTATCTGTTCTCTTACCGCCGGCTACATACACATAAACGGTAGAACCGATTGTAGTCTTAACTCCTGCCTTTGGGAAGCTTTCAATTGTGTAGCCCTTGGGAGTTTTGGTGTTTTCAACATATATAATTTCCGGAATCAGGTTTTTATCCTTAAGAGCCTGAGTCGCTTCACTTTCGCTGTAGTTTGTTATGAAAGGAACAGAAACCTCTGTATCCTTACCGTTTACAGTGACCGTGATAGTCGAGCCGGACTTTACTTTCATGGAACCGCCTTTTGGCTCCTGATCGAGAATAACACCCATTTCTTTGGATTCATCGTATTCGCTTTTTACCTCGAACTGGAAATCATTCGGATTATTTTCTTTTACAGAAACAAAGGCTTTGCCGACATAGTCCGGAACTTCAACATCCTTTGCCTGAGAGGTTGAACAGCCTCTCAGCATTGCAAGTGCAAAGAAAATTGCGCAAACCGCTACAGCGGCAATTACAATGCCTTTAATTGCGTAGTATGACGGCTTGTGTTCCTTAACAAAATCCTCGTCAGCAAACTTATCTTCCTTAACAACAACATTATCTTCCGGCATATCAACAACCTTTGTTGCATCACCTGCAACCTTTTTGTCTACACCGCTGTCACGCAATGAATGAACAAACTTTGTAGGCTGGTCATCAACGAATGATTTATTACCGTAGTCAAACACAATTGAGGGATTAAGTCTGAATCTTTCAATATCTGAAAGCATCTCGGCGGCAGAGGTGTAACGATTTGACGGAAGCTTTTCCATGGCCTTCATTGTAATCTGTTCAAGACCGATTGGAATACCCGGGTTAATCTCACGGGGACGCTTTGGTGTTGACTGCAACTGCATAAGTGCAATTGTTACGGCACTGTCGCCATCAAACGGAAGCTTGCCTGTGAGCATCTCATAGAGCATTACACCGACAGAATAAATATCCGTCTTGCCGTCTGTTGCATTTCCTCTTGCCTGTTCGGGTGCAATGTAATGAACAGAACCGATTGCCTGCTCGGTCATTGTGCGTGTTGATTTATCTGAAAATCTCGCAATGCCAAAGTCCGTAACCTTGATTGTACCGTCCTGCAAAAGCATAATATTCTGCGGCTTGATGTCACGGTGCACAATTCCGCACTCATGAGCATGCTGCAAAGCCTTTAAAATCTGTGTTGTAAGGTGAATTACATCCTTCCACTCAATTATGCCCTGCTGATCAATATATTCCTTGAGTGTAATGCCGTCGATGTATTCCATTACAATATACTGAATCATATCGCCAAAGCTTACATCATACACCTTTACAATATTCGGATGTGAAAGCATCGCAATGGCCTTTGATTCGTTTTTAAAGCGGCGGATAAACTCCTCGTTATTAAGATATTCGTCCTTAAGAATCTTTACGGCAACTTCACGGTCATCTACAGTATCGGTACAACGGTAAACATTTGCCATACCGCCGACACCGATAAGCTCATGGATTTCATATCTTCCGTCAAGTCTTTTGCCCAAATATTTATCCAAAACAGTCAACTCCTATCCTTAGTAAATCACGGTAACTGTAATGTTATCAGAACCGCCACCGTCTTTGGCCTTGTCAACAAGCTTTGTGATAAGACCCTCACCACGGTTTTCATGACATATTTTTACCATATCTCCTGTTGTGACGCAATTGGAAAGTCCGTCGGTACAAATGAGAAGGACATCACCGTAAATAAAGTTGGCTTCAATATAGTCAAGACGCACCGACGGCTTGATGCCGAGCGCTCTTGTTATAAAGTTCTTGTTAGGATGATTTTGTGCCTGCTCATATGTAAGCTCGCCTCTGCGAACCATTTCCTGAACAACGGAATGATCCTCTGTAAGCTGTTTGATTTTGCCGCCTCTGATTGCGTATGTGCGGCTGTCACCGACATGAACAACATGAACGGTCGTATCCTTTACAAAGACAAATTCGCAGGTTGTTCCCATACCCGTGAGCTCCGGGTCTTTCATTGACATTTCAAAAACCTTCATATTGGCATTGACAACAATTTCTGCCATAAGCTCGCCAATCTGCTCTTTGGTCATATCGTCTTTGTATAAATCGGTAATTTTGGTGCTGATATACTCAACGGCTGTTGCACTGGCAATATTACCGCCGTTTGCACCGCCCATTCCGTCGCACACAACTGCCCAGACACAGCTGGGAGAAATAACTCCGAAGCGACAGTCATCCTGATTCTGATTACGAACAAGTCCTATATCACTTTTGCTGAATACTTCCAAGTTATTTACCTCCTTCTTCAATATGCTTTCTTTTGAGCTGACCGCACGATGCGTTTATGTCGCTTCCGAGTGTTCTGCGCACGGTTGCTCCGATATTTTTGGCAGCAAGAATCTTTATGAATGCCTGCTGTCTTTTAATATTGCTTTTTAAGTAGCCTGTTCCCTCAACTGTGTTGACGGGAATCAAATTAACATGGCTTTGTGTACCCTCAAGTCGTTTTGCAAGCTCTCTTGCGTTTTCATCACTGTCATTAACTCCGCTTATCATAGAGTATTCAAATGTAACTCTGCGGCCCGTTGTTTTGAAATAATCCGAACAAGCCTTTAATAATTCTTCAATAGAATATTTTCTTGCAATGGGCATTGTTCGCTGTCTTATCTCATCGTTCGGGGCGTGCAGCGAAACCGAAAGCGTTATTCCGAGATGAAGTTTTGCAAGTTCATAAATTTTCGGAACTATACCGCAGGTTGAGAGCGTTATATGCCGCATTCCTATGTTAAGACCGTTGTCGGACGAAACCAGTCGAAGAAATTTTACAACATTGTCAAAATTATCAAGCGGCTCACCCATTCCCATAAGAACAATGTTAGAAATTCTTATGTTAAGATCACGCTGTGCCGTTTCAATCTGTCCGAGCATTTCTGACGGTGCAAGACTTCGTGAAAAACCGCTTTTGCCTGTTGCACAAAATGTGCAGCCCATTTTGCACCCAACCTGTGTTGAGATACAAATTGAATATCCGTGCTTGTAACTCATTACAACAGACTCTACGCATTCGCCGTCATTAAACGAAAAAAGGTACTTGACTGTTTTATCATACCTTGAAACAAGTTTTTTTTCAATATTTGCAACAGAAATGTAACAACTTGATTTTAAAAAAGTCTTTAAATCAGCGGAAATGTTACGCATATCGTCAAAATCGGTCACATTTTTGTACAACCAATCATAAATCTGCTTTGCTCTGAACTTTGGAAATCCGTTTTCTGTAACAAAATCAGTCAGCTCATCAAGCGTCATTGACTTGATATCCGTTAAATTATTCAATTTGACGCCTTCTTTCCGAATAAGCTGATGTAAAATCCGTCTGTTCCGCAGGTGTGCGGCATAAGTGTTATTTCATAAGGTTCTTCATCAAATGCACGGGTAATACCGTTTGGAAGCTTTAACGGTATTCCGTAAAAATCGGGATGTTCCTCAAGAAAACGCTTTGTGTTTTTATTGTTTTCTTCAGGATTCAATGTACAGGTAGAATAGACAAGCTTGCCGCCTACTGCAAGATTTTTCGCACTTGCGCAGAGAATCCCGTACTGCAAATCGGGCAAATCGTTGGATATAAGGTCATCCTTGTATCTGATCTCGGGCTTTCTTGACATGATTCCAAGACCGCTGCACGGAACATCGCAGAGGATTCTGTCCGCCACAGGAAGTGCCGTGTCATTGGTTGACGCATCACGCAGAAGCGTTGAAATACAAGTGATGCCAAGCCTTTTAGCACCTGCCGAAATCAGTTTCAGTTTATGGTCGAACATATCACAGGAGAAAATTCTGCCACGGTTGTTCATATACTGAGCCGCCGAAAACGACTTTCCACCGGGTGCGGAACACACATCAAGCATAATATTGCGAGGCTTAGGATCAAGAAAATTCACACAAAGCTGGCTTGACGCATCCTGAATATGAAAAAGTCCCGACTTATACGCTCTGAGTCTTTCGACCGAGCCGGTATTTTCAAGATAGAGTGCGTTGTCAATAAAGAAAATTTTTTCCGCAACAACGCCCTCATCGGATAATTTCTTAATTAATGTGTCTGCATCTGTTCTGAGGGTATTAACACGACAACAGATTTTTGCTCTGCCGTTAAGAGATGCCAAAAGCTGTTTGGCGTTATTTTCTCCGTAAGAATTAACCCACAATTTAACGATACTTTCGGGAACGGAATATTTTACCGAAAGATATCGAACCCAGTCCTTTTCATCGGGTAATGTATATTTAACCTCTGCCCTTGTGATATTGCGAAGGATTCCGTTTATGAAGCCCGAAGACTTTTGAAGCTTGTGCTTTTTGGCAAGATTAACGCTTTCGTTGACTGCCGCACTGTCGGGAACTTTGTCCATAAACAAAAGCTGAAATATTCCAAGGCGGAGAATATTTTTCGTTTTTGTTTCAATTTTCCTTAACGGAATTTTAGAATAGGCTCTGATAATATAATCAAGCGTGATTCTTCTTTCCAGAACACCGTAAACGAGTGCTGACACAAAAGAGCTGTCAACACCCGAAAGACGGTTTTCCTTTATGGCATTATTCAAAGCAATATTTGAATATGCTCCCTCATTTTCAATTTTAAGCAGCACATTCAGTGCAATATTGCGTGTGTTTGCCATTTTAATCTCCAAAATAAATTATCTTCTGCGATTGTTCGCAATTACAATCAATCTCAAAAGCTGCATAATTGCAGTAAGTGCCGCTGCTACATATGTCATTGCGGCTGCCTGAAGCACTCTCTTTGCTCCTGTGTATTCTTCACCGTAAAGAAGATCGCCGTTTCTGATTGTTTCAAGCGCTCTTTTTGATGCATTAAACTCTACGGGAAGTGTTGCGATTGTAAAGAGTACGGAAAGTGCAAACAGGATTATACCTATATAAAGAAATACAAAACCTACTCTCTGTGTAAAACAAAAACCGACTATAATAAAAATCCAACTGAGGCTTGAACCGAGTCTTGCAACAGGAAGAATAAACGAACGGATTCTGTTAGGCAGATAATTTTCTGCGTGCTGAACTGCATGACCTGCCTCATGACAGGCAACGCCTACAGCCGCAACAGAGGTGCTGTTAAAAACCGTGTCGGAAAGTCTGATTACATTTGTTCTCGGGTCAAAATGATCTGTCATACTGCCTGCAACATGTTCAATTCTGACGCCTGTTACACCGTGCTGACGAAGAACATATTCAGCCGCCTGAGCGCCTGTCATATTTCTTGAATTTCTTATCTGTGAATATTTTGAAAAAGTTGTTTTAACTTTGACCTGACAAATCAATGTGATTATGATACAAGGAACAATAAACACAAGATAGGTCATATCAAATCCGTAAAAGAAGCCCATAAATCAAACACCTTTCTGTCTGCATATTGCAGACGGGAATTTTTAACCGATTACATCGCCGACAGAAAGCCTGTGGCCGGCAAGAAATGCCTCGGCGGTCATTTTCTTTTTGCCCTCAGGCTGAATTTCACAAAGCTCAACCGACTTTTCACCGCAGGCAACAATCAGCGGTCTTGTGCTGATTACAGTTCCCGCTTTTCCGCTCTTTTCACAGAGCAAAGAAGAATGAACCTTTATCTTTTTACCGTTAATTTCGGTTGTGGCAATCGGCCACGGATTAAGTCCTCTGATTTTATTATGCACCTCAAAGGCCGGTTTTGCAAAATCAATAGGACAAAGTGATTTGTCAATTTTTGAAGTGTGCGTTGCAAGGCTTTCATCCTGCTTAATCGGAGTGATTTCGCCCTTTTCAAGACCAGAAAGCGTGTCAAGAATAAGCTCTCCGCCCATAAGAGAAAGACGGTCAAAAAGCTCTCCCGAGGTTTCGTTCACACCGATTTCCGTTTTAACGACCTTCAGAATATCGCCCGTGTCAAGTCCGACATCCATTTGCATAGCCGTTACACCGGTTTCCCTGTCACCGTTTAATACGCTCTGCTGAATAGGAGATGCACCTCTGTATTTAGGCAAAAGCGAGCCGTGAAGATTGATACAGCCGTACTTTGCGGAGTCAAGAACCGACTTGGGAAGAATTTTTCCGTAAGCCGCAACAACAATGACATCGGGATTATATTTATTGATAATTTCAAGAGGTTTGCCGTCCTTAAAGGTTTCGGGCTGATACACGGGAATGTTCAGCTTTTCTGCGCACACCTTGACATCAGGAGGAGTCATTATCATCTTTCTTCCCCTCGGCTTGTCGGGCTGTGTAAACACGGCACAAACCTTATGTTCCGAATTTGCAAGAGCCTTTAGAGCAGGTACGGCAAAATCCGGAGTACCCATATAAATTATTTTCATATATTCACCTGTTTATCAGCTATTCATTTCTTCAATTTCGGCAGGAGTCAACATTCTTGTTGCAACCTGAGTAAAGAGGATTCCCTCAAGATGGTCGAGTTCGTGACAAAAAGCCTTTGCAAGCAAATCCTTGCCGTCAATAACAAATTCGTCACCGTGTCTGTCCTGAGCCTTAACCTTTACATAATCGGGCCTTACTGTGTAACCCCACTTGCCGGGGATTGAAAGACAGCCTTCAAGAGTTTCCTGCTTGCCGCTGTAAGCGATAATTTTCGGATTTACAAGTTCAATCGGACCTTCGCCGACATCAATAACTACAACTCTTCTTAAAATTCCGACCTGAGGAGCGGCAAGTCCCACTCCCTCAGCCTTGTGCAAGGTTTCGATCATATCGTCAATAAGTTCCGCAAGGCGGTCATCAAACTTTACGACAGGTCTGCATTTTTTGGTGAGAACGCTGTCGCCCTCTTTTACAATTTGTCTTAAAGCCATAAATTATATTCCTTTCACTAACAGGTCAGAGCGTTCATATCCGCATATGTGCTGACCCTTCCAAATTCCTTGTTCTTTGCAAATTCTATCATAACCGCTGAGAGAAGTGTTCTGAAATCACGGTTATTCTTACATTTTATTATAAGTTTATATCTGAATTTATTGCTCACCTTAACAACGCTTGCAGGTGACGGACCGAGTATTCTCAAAGGAATGGCAGGATATTCGCTTTTTGCGTGACTGACAAAGCACTGCAAAAAGCTGTTGGCGGCTTTCATTGTAAGCTGCTGTTTTTCCCCCGAAAAGCCGATTACGCAAATATCTGCAAAAGGCGGATAAAGCATTGCTTTTCTGACCTGAATTTCGGTGTTATAAAAGGCAAGATAATCCTGCCTTGCCGCCATAGAGATTATGAGGTTGTCGGGAGTGTAGGACTGAATAACAGCCATACCCTTTGACGCCCCTCTGCCGCTTCTGCCGACTACCTGAGTTAAAAGAGAAAATGTTCTTTCGTAGCTTCTGTAATCATCGGCATACAGCATATAGTCAGTGTTAAGAACTCCCACAAGCGTCACATTGGGAAAATTGAGTCCCTTTGCAACCATTTGTGTTCCCACAAGAATATCGTACTTACCGTCTGCAAATGCCGTTATCATCCTTTCATAGGATGATTTTGAAGATGTTGCGTCGGTATCCATACGCAAAATCCTTGCATCGGGAAAAAGCTCTGAAATTTCACTTTCAGCCTTTTGAGTGCCTGTTCCTCCAAATCTTAAAGATTTGCTGTGACAGGACGGACATTCATCCGTGTAAGGTGCGGAATATCCGCAGTAGTGACACATCAATCTGCGGTTTGCGCTGTGATATGTGAGCGATATTGAACAGTTGGGACACACAACAGGTTCGCCGCACATTCGGCAGGTTACAAATGTATTGTGCCCTCTTCTGTTTAAAAGCAGAATTGACTGCTTGTTATTTTCAAGATTATAGTGCAGATTTTCAAGCAGGGTTTCGGAAAATCCCGTTACATTGCCGTTTTGCTGTTCAACATTCATGTCTGCGACAACAACCTTCGGCAAAACCGCATCGCCGTATCTCTCAGTGAGCGTGTTAAGCGAATATCTTCCGTTTTTTGCGTAGTAGTATGATTCAACCGACGGAGTTGCCGAACTTAAAACAAGCAAGGCATTATCATAGCTGCATCTGAATTTTGCAATTTCTCTTGCGTGATATCTGGGGGAGCTTTCCGACTTATAACTGTACTCCTGCTCCTCGTCCATGATGATAAGTCCGACTTTTTTAAACGGAGCAAACACGGCACTTCGTGTTCCTATAACGATTTTTGCAAGACCTTTTTTTACACGCTTGTATTCATCAAGCCTTTCACCGAGTGAAAGTGCGCTGTGAAATACGGCAATCTGCTCGCCGAAACGCTTTGAAAAGGTTGAAACAAACTGCGGTGTAAGCGAAATTTCAGGCACCATAACTATAATACCTTTGTTATCGTTTATTACACGCTCAATCAGTTTCATAAAAACGCTTGTTTTTCCCGAACCTGTAACACCGAACAAAAGGCTTGTATGCGGTTTTGAATCGGCATATTCGGCATAGAGGTTATCGCAGGCTGTCTGCTGTTGTTCTGACAATGCAACAGGGGCAAGGCTTTCATCCTTTGTTCTGTCCTCAATACGGAACACTTCTTCGTCATAATAGTAGATAAGACCCTTTTTATAAAGTGCGTCCGTAACGCCCGTTGTAACACCCGTGAAGTAACAAACCTCTTTAACGGATGTTCCGCCTGTCATTTTGATGAGGTCGAGAACGGCTTTCTGCTTTTCGGTCAGCTTAATATTGTCGCTGTCGGCAAGTTCCGTAGGCGCAGCCATTTTCATAACTGCATCCGAAACCCTTCTGAAAGCCTCATCGGATTTGTAAAGATAGCCCGACTTTACCATATCTTCAAGAACAGCCGTGTTATCAAGTCCGAAATCGTCAAGAAGCTTATCAGATCTTACGGCTTTTCTTTTTGAATGAAGGTAAGCAAAAATTCTTTGCTGTTCCTCGGAAAGCTCTTCTTCATCTACACCCTCACGAACACCGTAAAGCGTTGTGATTTTGTAATTTATACCCGCAGGGAGCATTGTTTTTACCGCATCATAATAGGTGCAGAAATAATGCTCTTTCATAAACTCGGCAAGTTTCAAAAGTTCTTTTGACAGGACAGGTTCGTCATCAAGAACAGAACAAACGCTTTTGAGCTTTTCAGCCGAAATGTCATCGCTAACGGCGGAAAGCTCAAAAATCACTCCCTGTTTCTTTTTGTTGCCTCTGCCGAACGGAATGAGAACCCTTTTGCCGACCTGAACCAAATCGGCAAAAGCCTTTGGCACAAGATAGTCGAAAAGTCTGTCAAAAACATATGTTGTGTTTTCAACGGCAACTTTGACCGTTAAATCAGAGTTCATCTTCGTCAGGCTCAAGAATGTTGATTTCATGACCTTCGATTTCCTTGATTGCGATGAGAACAGGCTTATCCTCTGTTACAATCTGTTCCTCTTCAAAAGTCTGAGTAATTTCTCTTGCTCTTTTTGCAACGCCTACAACAAGTGCGTACTTACTCTGCTTACCCTGTAATAATGAATCCACATCAACTTTATGCATAATAATTCTCCTCTTAAAATATTTTATGTTAATTTTCTTTGTATATTATTTAATGAGGTTTTCATCCTCTTTATGAAGAATATCGAGAACCTCATTTATTGCTGTTTCAAGGTCGCCGTTTACCACATTGTACTTATATCTGTCCTTGTAGCTGATTTCCTCGGCAGCCTGCGCAAGCCTTTTCCGAATAGTTTCTTCATCCTCTGTACCTCTTCTGCGAAGCCGTCTTTCAAGCGACTCCATTGAAGGCGGAAGAATGAAAATACTGAGAATGTCGGGATATTTGTCAAGAATCTGAAGTCCGCCCTTGACCTCAATCTCAAGCAGAACATCATAACCCTGATTGAGCATATCTTCAACTTGCTTTTTAGGTGTGCCGTAGAGATTACCGCAAAACTCTGCGTGTTCAAGATAGCCGTCTTTTTTCAGAACATCGTTGAACTGTTCTCTTGTCAAAAAGTTATAATGAACTCCGTCAATCTCTCCCTCTCTCGGTTCTCTTGTTGTGTTTGAAACCGAAAGGCGGATATTTTTATCACGGTCAAGAAGTTCCTTGATTATTGTACCCTTGCCTACACCCGATGAACCGGTAAACAAAATAAGGTTTCCTTTTCTGTTAATGCTCATCCTTGTTTTCCTCACTTTCGTCCGTTCTGTTCTGAATTGCCTCACATGAAATTGCCGAGAGAATAACATGATTATTCTCGGCAACAATCACAGATTTACATTTTCGTCCGCAGGTTGCGTCAATAAGCAGACTGTTCTGTTTTGCATCCTGAACAATTCGCTTTACGGGAGCAGAGTCCGGAGCAACTACTGCAACAATCTTGTCAGAGCTGACAAGATTACCAAAACCGATATTAATAAGCTTCATCTGTTCACCTTATTCGATATTCTGAACCTGTTCACGGATTTTTTCAATCTCACTCTTGATGTCAACAACCTTATGTGCAAGAATTGCATCCTGAACCTTTGAACCGATTGTATTTGACTCACGGTTCATTTCCTGAATGATAAAGTCAATTTTTCTGCCCACAGGCTCGTCATATTCAAGGAACTTTGAAAGCTGGTCAAAATGACTGCGCAGTCTTACGGTTTCCTCCGCAACGGCTACCTTATCCGCAAACACGGCAACCTCTGTGAGAACCCTCTGTTCGTCAACCTTGACATCATTTTCGGCAAGCGTCTGCTTGATGCGTTCCATAAGTCTTTGTTCATACTCGGCAACAGTCTGCGGAGAACGCTCCTCAATTTCACCTACAACAGAAAGAATTGTGTTGGCTCTTGAAAGAATATCTTCTTTCATCTTCTCGCCCTCAGTTTCACGCATTGCAACAAAAGCGTCAACTGCAATCTTTGCGGCTGAAAGAACATCGGCAGTAATCTGATCCTCGTCCTCAGGTGCTTTGTGAACCGTGAAAACATCCGGAAAGCGTGAGAGCGAAACTGCGGAAACATCATTTGGAATACCGTACTTTTTGCTGATTTCATCAAAAGCATTGATATATCCGGAAACAAGCTGATGATTAACCGTTACATCACAGGGTTCTTCATCGGACGCACCGATTGATACAAGCATATCAATCTTGCCTCGTGAAACCCTTGAATTTACATAGTTTTTAAGTTTGTCGTCAAGAAATCCGTAACTTCTTGGGGTTCTGCAGGAAAATTCAAAATAGCGGTGATTCACGCTTTTGATTTCAACGGTAATCTCCCGACCGTTGATAACGGTTTCACATCTTCCGAAACCCGTCATAGATCTGATCATTTCAAAAACTCCCTTCATAAAATTATATTTCAAAGCATATAAGCTGTATTTCTACATATTTGCAATCTATGCAGAAGAGCGTTAGCCGCTCAAATTTCAACCGTCTTAAAGACATCCTTTTTCTACAACATAGATTATAACACCACAGGCTGTATTTGACAATGGAGTTATTACAAAACTGTAATAACTTTTTTTGTTTACATCACAAAGGTGTGTGTGATATACTTAATAAGATAATTATACTTTATTGACAAAGGAATGATATTAATGTCAGGACATAACAAATGGAGTACAATCAAGCAGAAAAAGGGCAAAAACGATGCAGCAAGAGCTAAGGTATTTACAAAAATCGGCAGAGAGCTTATTGTTGCCATCAAAGAGGGCGGCAGTGCCGATCCTTCCGTTAACTCAAAGCTCAAGGATTGTATTGCAAAAGCAAAGGCTGCAAATGTACCTAATGACAACATTGAAAGAATCATCAAGAAAGCGTCAAGCGATGCCGACGCTACAAACTATGAGGCTGTTACATATGAGGGCTACGGTCCAAGCGGCGTTGCCGTAATTGTTGAGGCACTTACAGACAACAGAAACAGAACAGCAGGCGAGGTAAGACATTACTTTGATAAGTTTGGCGGCAATATGGGTACACAGGGTTGTGTAAGCTTTATGTTCTCGAAGAAGGGTGTTCTCGTTATTGAGCGTGAAGACCTTGAAAAGGATGAAGACACCGTGATGAGCGACGCTCTTGAGTGCGGTGCATCAGACTTTGAGGCTGACGATGATGTATTTACAATTTACACAGAAACAGATGATTTCGGCGCTGTAAGAGATGAACTCGAAAATCTCGGCTACACATTCGTTTCTGCTGAAATTGAAATGGTTCCAAGCACATATACAAAGCTTGAGGACGAAGAAACTGCAACAAAGATGCAGAAGATGCTTGATATGTTCGAGGATAACGACGATATCCAGAATGTATGGCACAACTGGGAAATGGACTGATAAAGTTTATTTCTGACAAAATGAATTAAACCGCTCCGATTGGGGCGGTTTTTGTTTTGTCAATTCTTTTGCCTTGAAATTAAAACAAGGTCACGGTTATCTGCTTCGCCGTCAAGGTTAAAATCGGCGGCTTTGAGATATGCACCATCTAATTCGGCATTATCACAGAGGTGTTTTTGCAAAAGCGTGACATCCCTTGAATTTACATTGCCCTCGCCCGTCACATCTCCGCAAACTGCAATGACATAAATCTTTGAGTTTATAACGGTTGTAAAACCTGTTTTCAGCTTTCCGCTCTTTGCAACAGTACCGTCTGTCTTATATACATTTTCGGCAGAAGTTTTTCTTTTAAAATCGGCAACGGTTTCTCCGCTGTAAATTCCGTAAATCATACCGTCTGAAATTATATAATCGGAATTTACCGCCTGATTATATGTTTTGGAGGAATCGTGGCGATTATTATTATTGTTGTTGTTGCTGTTACTGTTGTTGTTATTGTTGTTGATAATTTTCTTTTCCTGAAAATCAGACGGTTCGTATACACAAACAGTTCCGTTATCAAGCAAAACACCGCAACGATTTTTATAAGCTACAACCGCTTTTGCAGCTTTCGGAATTGACACGCTTTGGGTTTTATCGGAAGCTTTGCGGCTGAGGCGGTAATTCACCGCAATAAACACTTTGCCGTCAGATGCAGAAACCTTGCCAAATTCCGCATTCGACACATATTCTCTTGAATTGTCTGATAAAGAAACAATAAACCCGTCTTGATTGATAACCTTATTTATTCCTGCGTTAGCAATATTTCTAAATTCACCCGTATTTGCAACACAGGCAGAGGATGCTTGTGAAAGTCTGCAAACTGAGCCGTCATACAGCCTCACATAAGATTTTCCGTTATTATTAAATATTTCGTTTGCATTCTGACTGAAGTTTATTTTTGTTTTCCTGCCGGTTGATAAATCAACACACGCAACATAAGCATATGTGCTGTCGGTTTTTATGTAGTACACACAGTTATCGCTTACAGAAAAAGAATCGGTTCTGAAATTTTTATCGTTAAAAGAAGTTTTACGGACATTGCCATTGTCGGTATCAAGAGAATAAACAGAATATTTATTAGTAAATGCGTCATCAAACACAAGTGCATTTGTATATTTGCCGCTCTGCGACACTCCCCTTATGTGACCGCTTACAGTAAAATTGTAAGCAGAAAAATCGGGTACAAGCCTTGCCGAAAACACAGTATCCCCTGAAAAAGCACACACATATCCGCCCTTGCTGTTACTGTCGCTCTTTATGTCAGAACAGCCGATAATACCCGACAGATTGTATTCTTCATAGGCACGGCTCTTGCTGACGCTGACGCAAGCAATCATAATTACAGCCGATAAAAGTGAAATCAGTCTTTTCATAAGCTTATACCCGATTTATTTTTTAACAAAAGGGCACCCTTTCGGGTGCCCACAAAAGCTCTGATTATTCAGCGGCTTCTTCATTAGACTCTGCAGGAGCCTGCTCATTTTCAGGAAGAAGTGCACGCATTGAAAGGCTTACACGCTTCTTGTCAAAGTCGATTGCAGTAATCTTGGCTTCAACAACATCGCCAACCTTAAGTACATCAGCGGGCTTCTCAATTCTCTTGTTAGCAATCTGAGAAATGTGGATAAGACCGTCAATACCAGGGATGATGTTTGCAAAAGCACCGAATGTTGTAAGACCGACGATTGTAGCCTTAACAACTGTTCCCTCAGGATAGTTGTTCTTGAGGATCTCCCACGGATTATCTTCGGCATTCTTGAAGCCGAGAGAAATCTTCTTTGTTTCTTCGTTGATGTCCTTTATGTAAACATCAACTGTATCGCCTACATTAACAACCTCGCTCGGATGCTTAATGTGTGTCCATGAAAGCTCTGAAATGTGAATCATGCCGAACACGCCGCCAAGGTCAACAAATGCGCCGTAGCTTGTAAGTGACTTAACAACGCCCTTGTAACGCTTGCCAACTTCGCAGGTTTTCCAGAATTCTTCACGCTGTGCAGCTCTCTGCTCCTTGAGTACGCTGCGGATTGAACCGATAGCTCTTCTGCGTCTGCCGTTCTGTGAAACTTCGATAAGTCTGAAATCAACATTCTGACCAACGAGGTCTTCAAGACTCTCTTCACGGGTTGCTGTTGCCTGTGATGCAGGGATAAAGATTCTTGAGCCGTTGTAGAGAACGATTACGCCGCCCTTAACAGCCTCAGTAACCTTGCCGGAGAGAACCTCCTGTGACTCTGCCTTTTCTTTGAGCTCTTCCCAACCCTTCTGTGCATCTACTCTGCGCTTTGAAAGCATGATAGTGCCTTCCTGATCATTGGTCTTCATAATAAGAAGCTCAATAACATCGCCGACTTTAACTACATCTTCGGGTCTTGCGTTAGGATCGTTTGAAAGCTCTGAAGCAGGAATAAAGCCTGTCTGCTTTCTGCCGACATCTACCTGAACTTCGTTGGGAGCTATGCTCAGAACTGTGCCCATTACCCTCTCGTTTGTATTAAAGTTTTTGAGGGACTCCTCAAGCATCTCCTCAAAAGATGGTTCCAAATTTGTTTCACCGGATTTTACTTCACTCATTGTATCCAGTACCTCCTTTATTATCCTTGCAGGCGTTGAAGCACCCGCAGTTACGCCGATTGTTTCGGCATCCGAAACCTTGTTCAAATCAAGCTCGGCAGCTGTTTCAATAAGAACTGTGTTCTCACACTGCCTTTTGCATATATCAAAAAGCTTTCCTGTATTAGAGCTGTGCCTGTCGCCGATTACAACCATAAAGTCGGACTCGGCAGCAATTTGAGAAGCTTCGGTTTGCCTAACTTGCGTAGCATTACATATTGTATCAAATATTTTCGCATTTGTACATAGCTTTTTTATCTTTTTTACACATTTTTTCCATTCTTGTGTGTCAAATGTTGTCTGTGCGACAATTTTAACCTGTTTATTATTCTTTTTCAGAATATTTGGCAATAAATCATCAAGCTCTGCTTCATTGTTAAAGGTGTAACAGTCGCTTGCACAATGACCGATTATGCCGCAAACCTCAGGATGATTTTTATTTCCTGCAATCAAAACAACATCATTATCGGGACTTGTGCTTGATACAATCTTGTGGATTTTTTTAACAAAGGGACAGGTTGCGTCCTCATAGTTAATACCTCTTTCTTCAAGGGCATCAATCACACTCTTTCCGACTCCGTGCGAACGGATTACAAGCGTTGTATCATTTGAAAGCTCGTCAACGGACTCAACGGGAGTGCATCCCTTTTCTTCAAGCTCATGAACCATTTCCATATTGTGAATAATCGGTCCGAGAGTTGCAACCTTTATTCCTTTTTTGAGCAGTTCGTTTACAATATTGATTGCACGGTTGACGCCGAAGCAAAAACCTGCCGAATCAGCCTTTTTTATACTCAATTAAATCCTGCTCCCTCATTCTTTTGATTTCGTCCATAATCATGGTTGTTGCACCCTTAAGCTCCCTTCTTCCGCTGTCCGGAGTAAGTCCGAGTTCTTTAGGTGTGAGGGGCTTTCCAAAGTGAATAACCCTTTTTGCAAATGTATGCTTTTTGTTGCCTACGATTGTAATGCAGGCAGGAACAACAGGCACCTGCATTTGCTGTGCAACAAGAGCGCATCCGCTGCGGGGACGCATAAGCTCACCTGTTTTGGAACGACCGCCCTCAATAAAGATTGTCATAATCTCGCCGTCACGGATAAGGTCTTCGCCTGTCTTGATAGCCTTGCCGTCACCTGCACCCCTTTCAACGGGGAATGCACCGAGCGCACGAATTAACGCACCGAAGAATTTATTTTTAAAAAGTTCAATTTTTGCCATAAAAAACAGTCTGCGCTTTTTTTGCGACAAACCGAGAAGAACCGGATCTGAGTTTGAAATATGGTTGCTTGCAATAATCAAGCCTCCCTCAAGCGGAAGCGGCTGTTCAATTACGGTTATATATCTGTACAAAAGTTTGAAAATAGGCTTGCAGACAACTTTGCCGACTGCGTAAAGTGCCTTTGACTGTCCCATCAGATATTCTCCTTTATAACGGAAATTATTTTTTCGACCGACTGCTCAAAATCAAGCTCTGTTGTGTCTATCATAACACAGCCCTCGGCAGGCTTGAGCGGAGCAGTTTTGCGGTGAGTATCGTTGTAGTCACGGGTTATCACATCGTTTAAAATGTCGTCGTACTTTACATCCATACCCTTTTCAACAAGCTCCTTATACCTTCTTTCGGCTCTTGCCTCGGGGGAAGCTGTGAGGAAAATTTTAACCTGAGCGTCAGGCAGAACAACTGTGCCGATATCTCTGCCGTCCATAATCACATTATGAGTTTTTGCCATATTTCTCTGCAAATCAAGAAGATATGCTCTTACAATCGGTACGGCAGAAATTTTTGACGCCATCATTGACGCCTCGGGAGTTCTGATGAGTCCGGACACATCTTCGCTGTCAAGCAGAACAATCTGCTCGCCCTTTTCATTGAATGTTAGGTCAACTGTGATTTTTGAAAGCAAATTCTTTACCGCATTTTCATCTTCGGGAGCAACGGAGTTTCTTGTTGCCGAAAGTCCGATTGTACGGTAAAGCGCTCCTGTATCAACATAAATATAGTCAAGTGCCTTTGCAACTCTTTTTGCAATTGAGGATTTTCCTGCGCCTGCAGGACCGTCCAAAGCGATTGCTATTGACATAAATTACATCCTTTCAATCAAAATTATTATGTATAATCAAATCAGATATATGCACTGTTTTCTCCTGCAAGCCGTCCGGTACTCCATGCAATTTGGAGGTTAAAACCGCCTGTGTAGGCATCGCAGTCAATTACTTCGCCTGCAAAATACAGACCGCTTACAAGCTTGCTTTCCATTGTTTTCGGGTTGATTTCGGAAGTTTTTACACCGCCTGAGGTTATGATTGCCTCCTCAATCGGTCTGAACCCGCTGATGTCAACCGTAAAGCATTTTAGAATTTCACAAAGAGCGTGCCGCTCCTCTTTTGTAATTGAATTACACTTTTTATCAAAGGGAACTCCCCAGCGTTTAAGAACGGGAACTATGATTTTTCTCGGCAAAAGCTTTGAAAATGCATTTGAAACATCACGGTTTGAATTCTCTTTGAAATCGTTCTGAATACGCCTGTCGAGATGTTCAAAATCAAGTGCCGGCTTGAGGTCAATTTCCGCAATGTAGCGGTCGGGCTGAATAACGCGGAGGTGTGAGCTTGCCGACAAAATCATCGGACCGCTCATTCCGAAATGTGTAAACAGCATTTCGCCAAAGTCGCTGTAAACAGTTTTTTTACTGTTCTTATCAACTATTCTGAGCGCAACATTTTTAAGTGCAAGCCCCTGCATATCCTTGCATTGTTTATCGTTGGAAGTAAACGGTACAAGGGACGGTTTTAACGGAACAATTGTGTGTCCTGCCTGCTTTGCAAGGGTATATCCGTCACCTGTCGAGCCTGTGAGCGGATAACTTTTTCCGCCGCAGCAGATAATTACGCTGTCGGCATAGTAGGTGTTTTCTTCGCATTTAACGCCTATAACTGCACCGTCCTCAAGAATAAGAGCGTTTGCCGTATCACACACGATTTTACAACCCGATTCAACGGCATAATCATGCATTGTATCAACAACATCTACAGATCTGTCGGATGCCGGAAACACACGGTTTCCTCTTTCGGTTTTTGTTTTAAGTCCTTTGGATTCAAAAAATTCGATTGTATCCTCGGGAGTAAATGCGTTGATTGCTGAGTAGAGAAATCTTCCGTTTACGGGAACATTATTGATAAAAGTCTGTACATCGCAGTTGTTGGCAAGGTTACATCTTCCCTTGCCCGTTATCATAATTTTTCTGCCGACACGCTTGTTCTTTTCAATTATTGTAACTGACGCACCGTAGAGTGCCGCAGTTGCACCGGCCATAAGACCTGCCGCACCTGCCCCGATTACCACAACTTTTTTACTTGTCATCATCTTCTATATTACCCACTATCTCCCTTTCACGGTTGGTATAAACTCCGTCACGGTTCCACACAAGCTCAAGTCTGCGGAATGTGTCGGAAACCTCATCCTTCTTTTTAAGCACGGTTGCAACGATGAGAGCGTTGATAAGACTTAACGGCGCTACGAGTGAATCGACAATTGAAGCCATATCGCTTCTTGCAATAAGTACGGAATCGGCACTTTGAACAAGCGGAGAAACCATACTGTCGGTAATTGCAATTGCGTGAGCACCTCTTGAACGGGCAAAGTCCATTGCCTCAACCGACATTGAACTGTAACGGGGAAATGAAATACCAATCATAACATCTTTGTCGGTGATTCTGAAAATCTGTTCAAAGGTTTCGGTTTGACTGCCGCTCGTTATAACACGCACATTGTCAAAAATCATTTCAAAATAATATGCGAGGAAGTTTGCAATTGCGGCTGTTGAACGCACACCGAGTATGTAAATACGCTCTGCCTTGCAGATTTCGTCAACTGCACGGGCAAAATCTTCATGGGAAGTTTCTTCAATGGTTCTGCGGATTTTGTCGATATCCTGATTAAGAACGCTGTCAAGCACATTGTCATTGCCGATACGGTTTGAGGTAACTTCGATTCGCTGAACAGATGTGAGCTTGTTGCGAATCATCTCCTGCATTGCTTTTTGAAGCTTAGGGTAGCCGTCATAGCCGAGCTCGGTGGCAAACCGTACAACAGTACTCTCGCTGACTCCGACAGTTTCGCCGAGCTTTGATGCGGTCATAAATGCCGCCTTATCGTAATGCTCTTCGATAAAAAGAGCAATTCGTTTTTGTCCCTTTGAGAGGGAATTCATCATTAAATCTATTCTTGTAAGCAAATGAGTAATCATTTTTCTCAATATCTCCCATTTTAAATAGTGAAAACAGATGCACTGTCTTAACCAATTCATTTTAGCACAAGAACTTGCAATTTACAATAAGATATAAATTAAATTATTGTAAATTTTACGGAATTATGAAATATGCGTCGGTTTATGTTGCAATAATAAAGGTTGTATGGTAAAATTGTTTAACAGAAAGCAAATGACGGAGTTGATAAAAATGATAGCAGTTATTGATTACGGCGCAGGCAACATTCGCAGTGTTTACAAGGCGTTAAAGCACATCGGCTGCGACTGCGTGATTACAAGAGATAAAAACGAAATTTTAAATGCAGACGGTGCTGTTTTGCCGGGTGTCGGTTCGTTTGGCGATACAATGGATACAATGAAGTCCTATGGCATCAAAGACACTGTTATTGAGTACATAAACAGCGGGAAACCGTTTTTAGGCATTTGTCTTGGACTTCAGCTCCTCTTTCCTGAAAGTGAAGAGAGTCCGAATGTAAAAGGTCTTTCGGTTTTTGACGGCACAATCACAAAGATTCCGTCAGGTGAAGGCTTAAAAATTCCGCACATCGGTTGGAACAGCCTTAAAATCAACAAAAAGAGCAGACTTTTTAAAGGAGTTGAACAAAACGCATATGTTTATTTTGTTCACTCATATTTTCTGAATGCAAGCGACAGGAGCATTGTTTCGGCTCAGACAGAATACGGTGTTACAATTGATGCCGCTGTTGAAAAAGGCAATGTTTTTGCAACTCAGTTTCATCCGGAAAAAAGCGGTGAAACCGGACTTAAAATTCTCAGAAATTTTGCCGACATTGCAAACGGCAGGAAGGAATAATTATGTACGCAAAAAGAATAATCCCCTGCCTTGATGTAAAAAACGGCAGAGTTGTTAAAGGTATGAGTTTTGTAAATCTTGTTGACGCAGGCGATCCCGTTGAATCTGCAATGCAGTATGACAAACAGGGTGCTGACGAGCTTGTATTTCTCGACATTACCGCGTCAAGCGATTCAAGAAACATCACCATTGACATGGTTGAAAAGGTTGCAAATTCAATCTTCATTCCGTTCACGGTCGGCGGCGGTATCAGAAGCGTTGACGATTTCAATGTTCTGCTCAGAGCCGGCGCAGACAAGGTATCCGTAAATTCAGCCGCTGTTCATCGTCCCGAGCTCATCAGCGAGGCGGCTTATAAATTCGGCAGTCAGTGCGTTGTTGCCGCTATAGATGCCAAGAGAAGCGGAAACAGCTGGGAAGTTTATGTGAACGGCGGAAGAACTCCTGTGGGTATGGATGCAATCGAATGGGCTGCTAAGTGTGAAGAACTCGGTGCAGGCGAAATTTTGCTCACAAGTATGGACGAGGACGGTCAGAAAAAAGGCTATGACATTGCACTTACAAGGGCAGTTTCAGAAAAGGTGAACATTCCTGTTATTGCAAGCGGCGGTGCGGGCGCTCTTGAGCATTTTTATGATGCGTTTACCGAGGGCAAGGCTGACGCAGTTCTTGCGGCATCTCTCTTCCACTTTGGCGAAATTCCGATCCCCAAGCTTAAAAAATATCTCAACGAAAAAGGAATTTCGGTCAGACTTTAATATGACGAACAAAATTTATGGCTGTGCAAATGCACAGCCATTTTTGTTGCATAAAAAGGCGGTCATACTGCTAAGTACAACCGCCAAATGTTAATTAGATTGTTTAATTATTAAACAAGAAGTCCGGAAACTATTTTCTGAATCAAAGTTGAATCAACAACATTAGCCTCTCCGTCACCGTTTATATCAGCAACCTTAAGTGTTTCGCTGTCAAATTCTACAAGGCTTACAACATACTTCTGTACAAGTGTTGCGTCAACAACAGTTACTCTGCCGTCACGGTTAACATCGCCCTTTAGAGTTTCATCGGGCGAAGAAGAACCTACAACAAATGTTTTTGTTGACTCTGCTTTGTTGCCGTTTGCATCAACTGCAACCACACCGATTGAATATGTGCCGTCGGCTGTCGGAATCCATACATATGAATCTGCTGTTGAGCTTTGAACGGTTTCGCCGTTCACCGTAAATGTGTAAGTAACATCTCCTGTTGCATGATAGCTTTCTGCGGAAAGTGTGATAGGTGTGCCTGCATTCTGTCCAGAATTGAGGTTTGCGCCAAAGTTCACTTCAAGCGGAGCTTCGTTTATTTCTGTGTCGGGAAGAAGTGCGCCGATTCTTGCAAGCGGAACTGTGATGTTGTCGATATCCTCTTTCTCGTGTGAGGTTGAAGGATCGTAGCTGTACTCAAGATTTGCCTGATCAAGCATTGACGGATCATGCGGAAGTGTGTCCATGCCCGATGTGCCGTATGTGAGAATCTGCATTGCACCGATACCCTGTGTTTCAATGTAGCTGCGGTCAATACCTAAGGTATTGAGCGGAACTGCAATTTCGTAAACATAGCCGTATGAGTTCTTGTAACCTTCATCGAAGAAGTCAACCCAGTTTGAGTTCATATCGAGGTTATCGCCCATTACTCTTGAACCCTTTGGAGCGTTGATACCGAAGATTGAAGTGCTTTTTGTGCCGTTAGCGTATTTGATTTTAAATCCGTTTTTATTATCCTGAGCCTGAAAACTTGTTACACCGATTGGAATTCTTGTGTCATAGTTGAACATATATGTTCCGTCTGTGTCCTGAGTATCCGCCTTGAAGATTGAAGCGCCGCCGTTTGAGTTGTTGGAGTCAAATGCAACAAGTGTGTCTATATGAGTTGTAAAGCCTGTGCCTCCGTCTTTTGCAGTACCGTTTGTGCAACCCCATGCGAACGGATTGGTATACACAGAACCGTCCTTGTTTGTACCTACTGCCTTGCCTGTTGCCTGCTTTGCAGGGTCAATTGACAAAGCAAGATACATAGGAATACTGTTTCTCCAAGGACGGGCCTCATTTGATGCGGCAAAGTTGTCCTCGGGAGAAGTTATGTATGTTGTGTTAGCCATTTCAAGCAGGAAATAAAGATTATCGTCGTCCCATGCACTGTAAAGAGCATAAGCATCCCACGGCTGTTCATGCATTGAAGAAGGCATATAAACTCGGGGATCATCGTTTGCAACACCCTGAGCAATAATCATTGAGCTGTCCCAGTCGCTTAAATCACCGTCAACAGAGATTGTCTTATGCTTGCCGAGCTGCATTTCAGGGTTTGTGCCGTAATAGCCGCCCTCTGCCTCTGTTGTGTGACCGTCTGATTTAGCGGAAAAGGTTGTCTTTGACGCTGTGAAAGTCTTTTTGAAGGTATATGTCTGCTCTGTTTCAACTCCGTCTGCACCTGTTGCATAGAGTGTAAGCGAAATTCTTGAGTTACCGATTTTACCCTCGCCGACTTTTACCGAATCACCGTTTACAAATTCCTTCTTAGCTGAACCGTCAACGGAATAATAGCCCTTATCGGCATTCTTAAGTGCAAGCTTTACATCAAGAGATTCTGTTGAAAAAGCCGTATTATTGGCTGTAAGAATGTAGCCGTAAGCGTGACCGTCGGGTTTGCCGTAGTCAATCCACTGCTTTTCGGCTGTGAGCATTTTACATTCGCCAGCTTTGAGTGAAAGACCTGCTGCCTCAGGATACTGCTCCTTACCCTTGCCTTTTTCAAGACCGTTGTTGAAGATAATTTTTTCCGATTTAAAAGAAGACGCAAAGCTTGCCTTATAAAGACCGCTGTCCTCTTTTGTCATAAGCTCGCCGGGCCACTCGGCATTTTCCTTTGTGCCGTATGCGTAAACATAAACATCCTTCCATCCGAACTTTGAGTTGTCAAAGTACACCTCTGAGCCTGACGATGTTGCTGCCGAAACGCCACCTGCCGACACAATAAGTGTTGAAAGCACCATAAGTGCGGCAAGAACAATACTCGTGAATTTTCTTGTCCTTTTCATTTTATTGATTCCTCCTTATTTTTTAATCATTGGCAATATGATTGCTTTTATTATAGCATTTTGCACTTGTTTTTTCAATTCATTATCACATTTTTGTTTCTTTGTACAAGTTATTGTGCAAAGTTTTGTAGGCTTAATTAAACAAAGTTTATTTTGACTATATCACAACATATTTTGACCATAAAAATCCGCTGACAGTTTATGTCAGCGGATTTAATGTTTTTCAAAAACAATATTTGAATAATCAGTTTTCTTTCCTGTAGAAAGGTTCAACACCCTTTACTGCATTTTTTGCAAAATCCATTGAATACGGCATCATTGAAAGCTGGATTTCATCGTCAAGGAACGGATTTGCAACCTTGCTGATTGCATCGAATGTGCTTTCCATATCACCGAAGAAATCAACCACAATGAAATAGCTCTTCTGACCGTTCTGCTCAATCAAGCGAAGATATGCAGCATTTACGGTCGGCTCTGTGCTGAAGTGATTTATCAGGGCAGCCATAAGATCAATAGGATATTCTTTTGGCTCTCCGAGGCTTATCGGCGCACCGGGTTCAATAGTCTGCTTTTTAAGATTCATATAATCCTTCTGCTGTTTAAAGGAATGAACCATCTGTTTAGGGAATGTTACGCTTTTGCCGAAAGGATTGATTACAAAGCCTACTACATCAGCCTGCGGGTCCATTACCATCTGTGCTATACTGTCAAAGTCAGTAACAACCTTCTGTGACTCCTGGGTGTCCTTCCACTTGAAAAGCTCATCGGTATCTGTGAATACGCCAAAGAATTTTTCTTTGTTGCCGTTTTCAAGAAGTCTGAACTGAACCTGAGTTGACTGCTGCATAACAGTCTGACCGTTGGTTGTTTTAGCCTCTGTCTTTGGTGTTACCTTTGCGGGGAGAATGAATTTTGCTTTCATAACCTCATCAATCATCTTATTGATATTTTCGGTTGTGTTGTCCTCCTGCATCTTTTCAATTGCGGCAACGAGATCGGGATTCTTAATCTGCTCTGCCGGCACTTTGCTTCCTTCCATTTTTGCGCCTTTAAGTTTGCTCATGCTTTGTTACCTCCGTTATTCTTATGTATAATTTTTGTCCGGCACCACGGCAATGGTCTGATTCCGATAACATTGCCGGATGTCGGATGCGTCACCGTCACTGAAAATATTATACGGTGAAGTAAAATTTTTATTGTGATGAAAAACTGTAAATTTCATCCTTTATATATAGGTAAATTCAAGTCTTTCGTAAGTTTTGACGCCTTCGGCATTTTCTGCACGAAGCTCAAGCTTTGAAACATCGCTGTCACCGTGCTTGATTGTTACTTTGTCACCGTCTTTGTACGAAACAGCCTTTCCGCCGTCAAGGGAATATGTTGCGTTGTCGGTGTTTGAACAGGTGAGAGTTACCTCGTATGTGTCATCACTGTAGGTAAATTCTGTTTTTGAGTCAACACCCACGCTTGCAGGTCTTGCATATTCGGTGTAGCCCTCATTGTAGAGAACTACAACTGAATTTTCAGGAATATCGGTATCACAGGTAATTTTACCGTTTTTAACCTTATATTCGGTCTTACGGTCAACGCGGTCAACATATGTTCCGTCAGCAAGATTTGTTTCAAAATCAACCTTGAGAGCATCATTTGTGTTGACGATGACAGCTCCCTTTGTACCTCTTTCAATCATAAGTGCGGTTGAGTCAAGGTTAGGATTGACAAGGTTTTCTTCTTCGCCCTTCATTGCAGTTCTGAAGAAGTTCACCGCAGAAACACGGTTGTCCTTGTACATATCGTCGCCCTGTGTGCCGATTCGGTTCATACCCCATGAATTGTCAATTGAGCTGTTGTACGGACGGTCAAAGAAGAGCGGTGTTCCGTCTTTTCTTGCCGTGATTATTGCCCAGCCGAGGATAACCTGTTTGCTGTCGATATTGTTGTATGTACAGTCGTTGATGTAGTTATCATGGGATTCAACCCATGTTACGATATTCGGGTCTGCATTGCCAATCCAATAATCAGACACAACTGCCGTGTCGATATTGCCGCTTGCAATTCCCGAACGGATTTTACCGCCGTAGGTGCTTGATGTGGTTCTGCCGATTTCTTTGATATAATCTGCAAGTCTGTCATTGTCGCCCTGAAGCACCTCACCGTAGATAAAAAGATTTTCTGCATTATCAACTTCTTTGGTTGCTTTTTCCCAGAAGTTGTTTTTAAAGCCGTCATCTTCCTTTGGGTCATCGGAAAGTCCGATATGCTTTGCCGTGTCATATCTAAAACCGTCAGCACCGCAGGCAATACAATCGTTAATGTAATTAAAGAAATACTTTTGGAACGAAGGTCTTTCCGTGTTGATGTCGGGAAGTCCGCCCATCTCATGCGTTGTACAGGCAAGTCTGTCGCCGAAATCATTAAGGGGCGTTCTGCCCTCCTTGTGATAAAGGGTTTCAAGACTTCCGCCGCCTGCCTTGATAAGGTCTTCACTGACCTCATCGGTTGATGGCGTAGTATGGTTTGCGATTACATCGACAATTACCTTTATGCCGTACTTGTGAGCTTCATCGCACATTGCCTTAAATTCATCACGGGTACCGAGCTGATAGTTGCCGATTTTGAAATCAGTAGGTTGATAGTGGTAATACCATTTTCCGTCACCGTAAAGATCCATACCGCCGTTTTCGCCCTCAAGACACTCGTTAATCGGAGATGTCTGCACAGCCGAATAGCCTGCTGCGGCAATATCCCCCATTGACTCCTTTATTGTGTTGAAGTTCCAGCAAAAAGCTTGAAGAATTGCACCGTCAGCCACCTTGTCAGCTGTTTTGTAGTCAATTGACGCCGGTTGAGATTGCGAGCAGCCGGTACCGGATACTGCAACGGCAGTAACCATAAGAGCCGAAAGAATCCCTGCTGATAATTTTTTAAACATAATTCACCGTCTTTCTGTTTTTAATCTGCTCAATACAGTATAACATAAATGATATGATTTTTAAATAGTTTTTGGCATTTTTGCCATATTTTTTTATTAAAACGCCAATAATGACACAAACTACGTTTTTGAGCAAAAAATCGTTACGATGTTTACAATAGAAAAAAATTGAATATTGTCACAAAAGAAAAATTGTTGTATACTAAAAGCATAAAAAAGAAAGGAACAACCGTATGAGTCACGCAGTAATTATTCCTATTTATTGTGAAAATAAGAATACAATCCATCTTTGCAATGAGCTTCAGGAGCTTGGTGCCGAACATATTGTTGTTGTCAATGACGGTCTTGACTCTAACTCGGAATATTTTAACGAACTGACAAGCATCGGCTGTCATCTTGTTCACCTAAAAAATAATAACGGCAAGGGTGCAAGCCTTAAAGCAGGAATACGGTATGCCCACGACAACCTTTATAACATTACAGGTTATATTACCTGTGACGCCGACGGTCAGCACACTGCAAATGATGTTATGAAAATCAGCCGTATGCTTGACCTTAGAAACGGCTGTCTTATTCTTGGGAAAAGAGATTATAAAAAATCCAAAATGCCGCTTAACATACGGATAGGAAACCGCCTTTCTTCTGCATATTTTAAGGTTATAACAGGCAAAAGCTGCAGCGATACTCAAACAGGACTGCGAGGCATTCCCGCATTTTTGTACGACACGGTTATGAAAACAAAAGGAAACCGCTTTGACTTTGAGATGAATTTCCTCACAAAATGTGCGGATATGAGAGTTCCGTTTTACTTTGTAAACATAGTTGCCGATTGCACAAACTGCAGCAGTAATTTTCGACTTGTTAAGGACACCTATCTTATATACAGAACTCCGCTGAGATTTGCGACGGCGTCAATCGGCTGTACGATAGTCGACCTTGTTTTGTTCACGGTTTTTGCGTATATTCTGCCGTCACATATGTTCTTTAACATTATGCTTGCAACTCTTATGGCACGAGTCGTTTCCGGAGGAATAAATTTTCTTATCAACAGAAAGGTTATTTTCGGCAATACGGATAACGGTGCAAAACAGGCACTCAGGTTTTTCATTTTATTTTTCTGCATAATGTGTGCGAGTTCGCTTATTGTATCTGCACTTTGGTTCTTACCTGTCCCTGTAACTCTTACAAAAGCCATTGTTGACCTGTTGCTTTGGACAGTCAACTACAAGATGCAGAGGATATGGGTTTTTAAAGATGATAAAAGACTTAAGAGAGTGCAGAAAAGAAAACAAAAATAATTGATATTACCAATAGGGGCTGTAGAAAAACAGCCTAACAAAAACAAGTCAGGCTGTGAAGAACGAAGTATTAAGCTTCATTTCTTCACAGCCTCATTATTTCATATTAAGTTTATTTATCCTTGCTTAAAAGCATACGGTCATTTTCGATCTTTGAACCGCTTGCCTTCTCAAACATTTCGAGGAGGTGTTCAACCGTAAGATTTTTCTTTTCTTCACCTGAGATATTGAGGATAATTTTGCCGTCACTCATCATAATAAGACGGTTGCCGTGAGTAATTGCGTCATGCATATTATGAGTTACCATAAGTGCCGTAAGGTTGTTTTCGGCAATGATTTTGTCGGAAAGCTCAAGCACCTTAGCGGCTGTTTTCGGGTCAAGAGCGGCTGTATGTTCGTCAAGCAGGAGAAGCTTCGGCTTTTTGATTGTTGCCATAAGAAGTGTTATTGCCTGACGCTGACCGCCCGAGAGAAGTCCTACTTTTGATGACATTCTGTCCTCAAGTCCGAGGTCGAACTCTGCAAGCATCTGACGGTAACGGAATCTTTCGTCAGCCTTTACGCCCCACGAAAGTCCTCTTTTTTTGCCTCGTCTTGCGGCAATTGCGAGGTTTTCTATAATTTCCATATCGGCTACCGTACCTGTCATCGGGTCCTGAAATACTCTGCCGAGGTAGGGCGCTCTTTTATGCTCGGGCAATGCCGAAATATCCTTGCCGTCAATAAGAATCTGACCGCAGTCAACAGGCCACACGCCTGCAATTGCGTTGAGAGTTGTTGACTTGCCTGCGCCGTTGCCGCCGATTACCGTACAAAAATCGCCGTCATTGAGGGTGAGATTAACTCCGCAGAGTGCCTGCTTTTCGTTTACTGTGCCTTTATTAAAGGTTTTCCATACATTCTTGATTTCAAGCATTCTTAACCCTCCTTCTGTGCGTTTTTAGCATTCATTTTTGCAACCTTTTTAAATGAAGTCTTTCTCTTTTTCTGGAGATACGGAACTGCAAGGAAGATTGCAACGATAATTGCCGTAAAGAGCTTTGTATCGTCTGTCGGCATCTTGAGCCAGAGTACGATGCCCATTGCGATATAATAGAGAATACCGCCGACAATTACAAAGAGCATTCTTATGATGAAATTCATGTGCTTGCGGAAAATTGCCTCACCGAGAACTTCGCCGATGATTACAGCCGCAAGACCGATTACGATTGCACCTCTGCCCATATTGATATCAGCAAAGCCCTGATACTGAGCAAAAAGTGAACCCGAAAGTGCAACGAGTCCGTTTGAAAGTGCAAGGGCAATTACCTTTGTAAAATTGATGTTAATGCCCTGTGCCTTGCTCATTGCAGGGTTTGAACCTGTTGAACGGATTGTTGAACCTTGTTCTGTGCCGAAATACCAATACATTGCGGCAACTACAACAGCACAAATTCCAAGACCTACGAGAATTGCCATATTTATATTACTTGCAGAAACAACAAGCGTATAGTTTCTGTAGCTGATTGGGAGGTTTGATTTTCCCATAATATTCAGGTTAATTGAATAAAGAGCAATCTGTGTGAGGATACCTGCGAGAATGTCGGGAATTCCGAGAAGCGTGTGAAGAAGTCCCGTTACAAGACCTGCCGCAAGACCTGCAAGGATTGCTACGATGATTGTTGCCCAAACAGGACAGCCGTTGATGAGCATAACTGCGGTTACCGCACCGCCTGTTGCAAATGAACCGTCAACGCTGAGGTCGGCAAAGTTCAACAGCTTAAAGGTGAGAAATACACCGAGTCCCATGAGTCCCCAGATTATACCCTGAGCGATATTACCCGGAAGTGCGGATAAAAAGCTCATAGGATTAAGAGAACTGAAGTAGTTTGCTAAAAAATCCATAAAAACCACCTATACATAAAATATCGGGGTGTCGCTTTCACGGCACCCCTGCCAATATTATTTTTCCGAATATGAATTATTCTGCTTTGATTTCTGTGTAACCGTCGGGAACCTTGATTCCGTATGTGTCACAACGGTCTTTGATATATTCTTTTGTTACATTCGGAGCGGCCTCAACCTTCATCTTTGTGATATCCTCGCCCTTTACAAGAATGTTGTAAGCCATTTCGCCTGTTTTTCTGCCGAGTTCGTCATAGCTGATTGAAAGTGTTGCAACACCGCAGCCCTTGCAGATGCCCTCTTCGCCGGCAACAATCGGAGTTTTTGCGGCTGTGGCTACATTGTCGATGATGCCTGTGTTAGATGCTGCTGTGTTATCTGTCGGGATGTAAAGAACATCGCTCTCGTCACAGGCAGTCTTTGCAACTGCGGCAACATCGTTTGAATCTGCAAATGAATATGATTTTACAGTATAGCCTGCATCCTTGAAATAAGGAGTGATTGTATCGCTCTGATACTTTGAGTTAGCCTCAGCCGAGCAGTAGAGAATTCCGACATTCTTTGCGTTAGGGAAAAGCTCCTTGAGCATAGCTGCCTGCTGGTCAAGCGGAGCAAGGTCTGTTGTACCCGAAACATTCATACCCGAAACGCCGTTCCAATCAGACTTATCAAGCGCTGTGCCGTAGTCTGTGATTGAAGTGCCGAGAATCGGAATATTCGGTGTTGCTGTGTATGCTGCCTGAAGTGCGGCAGTACCGTTGCCGAGAATAAGGTCATAATTTGAAGAAACAAACTGGTTGCAGATTGTAGCACAGGTTGCGGAATCGCCCTGAGCGTTCTGCTCGTCAAACTTTACATTATCAGCACCGAGCTTCTCTGTGAGATAATCCTTAAAGCCTTTTGTTGCGGCGTCAAGAGCCTCGTGCTGAACAAGCTGACAGATACCGATGTTGTAAACCTTACCGTCCGTGCTTGAATTATCTGCCTTTGAGCTTTCTGCAGAACCGCCGCATCCTGCAAATGCGAGTGACATAGAAGCCGCCGCAAGAGCAACTGCGGCAATCTTTTTAGCTTTTTTCATTTTAATTTCCTCCTAAGCTTTCAGCACTTTTGTGCTGTAAAGCATCATATACTTCTGCACTTCTATGCAATAAAGTGCTTTGACAACATAAATTATAATACATAAAAACGATTTTTTCAATAGCATTTACTGATTTTTATTACAAATCACAGAATTAGAAGTTAGTTTTTATTCATTTTGCTACCACATTCTCATCACCAAGCTGGTATTTTAGTTCTTTAATCATAACAGGGTTAATATCTACCCACATTGATGAGGGGGCTTTCACCTTTCTTTTGGTGTCTGTAAGATAAAAAATAACAGGTGTTCTGCCGTCAAAAATATCAAGCACGCGCTTTGCACGGTTGTATTTATCGGTATTGAGGTCATCAATACGCAAATACAGTGCAGAAGGCTTTTGTGTATCATTTTTCACGGCTTGCATCTGATAATTTTGCGGAAAATGTTCTGTGTTTTTTATTGCAACAGGGTTATTTTTGCAATCCTCGTTTGTACGGGCAGACGCTATGGAATCGCAGATGATTTTCGGCTCTTCATTTTCTTTTAAATTAACAGTTCCACGGAACAGCAACGCTCCGCCTGCACCGAGGAGGGCGGAATATTTTTCATATACATTCGGGAAAATCACAATTTCAAGCATACCGTTTCTGTCCTCTGCATTCACAAAAGCCATAAGCTTGTTATTCTTTGTAAGCTGGGTTTTAAGTTTGGACACTATGCACACAAGGCTGACCTTTTTGCCGTCAAAATACAATCCGCTGTCATTGTTGATTATATCGCCCGTTTTGTCGGCATGGATTGCTTTTGAAAAAGTTGTGTAATCGTCAAGAGGATGACCGCTGAGATACATTCCCGCAATCTCGTTTTCCATATACAAAAGTTCGGAAGCAGAAAATTCAGGTAAATCGGGAATCTTCGGTCTTGTTGATTCTTCTGCCGCTTCAGAATCACTAAAAAACGACATCTGACCGTTCATATTGCGCTTGCTCTCATATTCAACATTGTCAAGCGCAGTTTTATAAATTGCAAGAAGCTGTCGGCGATTTGCTCCTAAACCGTCAAATGCTCCGCATTTTATCAGACTTTCAATTGCCCTGCTGTTCATATTGCGGCCGTAAAGCCTTTTACAAAAATCAAAAAAGTCTTTGTAGGGCGAATTTATCCGTTCGGCAATTATTTCATCAATAAAATTTCTGCCGAGATTTTTAACGGCAAGAAGTCCGTAACGGATATCGTTGCCGCTTACAGTAAAATGGAGATTGCTTTCGTTCACATTAGGCGGTAATACGCGGATTCCGAGCCGTTTACATTCGGTGATATATGACGCAAGCTTGTTTTGATTGTCAAGCACGCTTGAAAGCAGAGCCGCCATATATTCACGGGGGTAGTGACATTTGAGCCATGCAGTTTTGTAGGAAATGTTGGCATATGCCGCCGCATGGGATTTGTTGAAAGCGTAGTGAGCAAAGCTTTCCATTTCATCATAAACGGAAATTGCTGTTTTTTCGTCAACTCCACGGCGAATACATCCTTCAACTATGATATTCCCGTCATTATCCGTAAGACCGTGAATGAATATTTCACGCTCCGACTCCATTACGGCAAGCTTTTTTTTGCTCATTGCTCGGCGAACTATATCTGCTCGTCCGAGACTGTAGCCTGCAAGCGTTCTGAAAATCTGCATAACCTGTTCCTGATAGATTATACAACCGCTTGTAACGCCGAGAATATCCTTTAGAAGCGGATGCTTGTAGCGAATATGTGACGGATTGTGGCGGCAGTCGATATAGGTTGGAATACTGTCCATAGGTCCGGGGCGGTACAGCGCCGTAACTGCTATGAGGTCCTCAATTCGCTCCGGCTTTAGTTGAGTGAGAACATTTTTCATACCCTGACTTTCAAACTGAAACACACCCTCTGTGTGACCTTTTGAAAACATTTCAAAGACTTTTTTATCGTTTTCATCAACCGTATCGGGATTGTATTCGGGATTATTATGCTTTATCTGCTTTTCGGCGTCATTGATTACGGTTAAGTTTCTGAGTCCGAGAAAGTCCATTTTTAAAAGACCGAGTTCTTCAAGCGCAGTCATTGTGAACTGTGTCACAACATTATCGTCATTTTTTGACAGCGGAACATAGTCGCTGACAGGCTTGTCGGTAATTACAACACCTGCGGCGTGCATTGTTGCGTGACGGGGCATTCCTTCAATGCTCATTGCAACATCAAGCAGTTTTTTTGTCTGCGGTTCATTTTTATAGCGACTTCTCAGGTCGGAATTAAGTCTTAGAGCATCCTCAATTGTCATATCGTGTTCCATTGGAACGAGTTTAGCAATCGAATCAACTGCCGCATACGGAATTTCAAGCACCCTTCCTACATCTCGGATTGCACCTCTTGCCGCCATTGTGCCGAACGAAATTATCTGTGCAACATGATCTTCGCCGTATTTACGCACAACATAGTCGATAACCTCTCCCCTGCGTTTCTTACAAAAATCGACATCAAAATCCGGCATACTTACTCTTTCGGGGTTTAAAAATCGCTCAAAAAGAAGATTGTACTTTATAGGGTCAATTGCGGTTATACCTATGCAGTAGGCACAAAGCGAGCCTGCGCCCGAGCCTCTTCCCGGACCAACAGGGATTCCGCAGGATTTTGCGTAGCTTACAAAGTCATTTACGATAAGGTAGTAATCTACAAAGCCCATTTGCGACACCGTGTTGATTTCATATTCAAGTCGGTCAATCAGAGATTTGTCGGGATTCTCGCCATAGTGTTTATAAAGCCCCTCATAGCATTTTCTTCTGAAATAATGCAGATGGTCTTCATTATTGGGAACATCAAATCTCGGAAGCTTGCGCACGCCAAATTCAAAATCTACATTGCACATATCGGCAATTTTCTGTGTATTGTCGATTGCTTCGGGGTAATTTGCAAATACCTCACGCATTTCATCCTCTGTTTTAAGATAAAATTCGGATGTTTTGAACTCCATTCTGTCGCTGTCATTGACTGTTCTGTTGGTCTGAATACAGAGAAGAATACTGTGAACTGTGCTGTCCTGCTTTTCAATATAGTGGCAATCGTTTGTTGCAACAATATCAACACCGATTTCACGGGCTATTTTTACAAGGCTTGGAATTATTCTCTTCTGTTCCTCAATTCCGTGGTCTTGAAGCTCTATAAAAAAGTTCTCTTTTCCGAACATATCACGGTAAAATTCAGCCTTTGACTTTGCACCTGCGTAATCGCCGTCAAGGAGCTTTTGCGGAATTTCACCTGCCAGACAGGCAGAGAGACAGACTAAGCCCTCGTGATACTCGGCAAGGAGTTCATCATCAATTCTCGGCTTTGTGTAGAATCCCTCGGTAAAGCCTTTTGACACAAGCTTGATAAGGTTCTGATAGCCTGTATGATTTTTGCAGAGCAAAACCATATGATAGTATTTTCCGTAGGATGAAGTCTTGTCAAAGCGGCTTTGCGGTGCAACATACACTTCACAGCCGATTATCGGCTTTATACCCTGTTTTTTGCATTCCTTATAAAAATCGACCGCACCGTACATTACACCGTGATCGGTGATTGCGAGTGCAGTCATTCCTTTTTCTTTTGCGGCTTTTGCAAGTCTGCTCAGACGGCAGGCACCGTCAAGCAGACTGTATTCTGTATGAAGATGTAAATGTGTAAATGCCATTTTACTCACCTGTTGCTTTTGCCTTTATTTCACCGTCTGAAAAACGGAGAGTAAATTCATCGCCGCTTTTAAGTATTTTGGCGGAATTTACCACCCTGCCGTCTTTTTCGGCAATCGAATAACCTCTTGAAAGAATTTTAACGGGGTTGAGTCCTTCAAGTTTTGCGGCTGTCTTTGTGATGTCGGCAGTCTTTTTATTTATTGTTTCCTGAACAAAATGCTGTATTTTCGTTTTGCAAAGTTCAAGAGATTTTTCATATTCAAAAATTCTCTGTTGTGGTGATACAACGGACAGTCTTGTTTTTAATTCTGTAAGAGCATTATATTCCTGCCTTAATTTTAATGTTGCCATTGACGAAACATACTGCTTTTGCGATTTATAGTAATCAACAAGCTCCGCAGTATCGGGAACTGCAAGCTCTGCCGCCGCAGACGGAGTCGGCGCTCTAAGATCGGATACAAAGTCACAGATTGTAAAATCGGTTTCATGACCGACAGCGGAAATTACCGGAATTTTACAGTTGTAGATTGCATAAGCAAGGTTTTCATCATTGAATGCCCACAAATCTTCAATTGAACCGCCGCCCCTGCCGATTATGATAACATCACAGGCGTTGTATTTATCAAGTTTCTGTACGGCGTCAATAAGTTGAGCGGGAGCATTCTCTCCCTGAACAAGTACGGGACACATAATTATGTCGGCAGACGGAAATCTTCTTGAAAGGATGTTGCGGATATCCTGAACTGCCGCACCTGTGGGAGAAGTAATTACACCGATTGAATTAGGAAACGGCGGAATTTTCTTCTTATGTTCGGGAGCAAAAAGTCCTTTTTCGGCAAGCGACTTTTTAAGCTGTTCATAAGCGAGAGAAAGCGCACCTATGCCGTCAGGCTGCATATCTTCAATATAAAGCTGATACTGACCTGTGGGTTCATAGACTGCAACTCTGCCACGGCAGATTACTTTCATTCCGTCGGTCGGTCTGAACTTTAAATTACGGGCATTGCCGGCAAACATTACGGCTCTTATAACGGATTTTTCGTCTTTGATTGAAAGATAGATGTGTCCGCTTCTGTAATGGTCGGTAAGGTTTGAAATTTCACCCGTGACAAAGACAAAATTCAGCCTTGCGTCATTTTCAATAATTGACTTTATATAGAAATTCAGTTGCGAAACACTTAAAACTCGTGGTTTGTTAAACTCGGGTGTGTACATCGTTATACTTCCTGTATCCTAAATATGCAATTCCTGCCGAGTTATCGGCTGAAAACTGCGGCGGTGCGAATATTGCATTATATTTTTCTTCAAAAGAATTTTTGATTATCCGATTTGACATTACTCCGCCTGCAAAGAGTAATGGATGTTTTCCGTATTTTTCAAGCAACCGTTTTGTCATTTCGGACAAGGTCTGCTCAATATATTTAAGGCAAAATGCCGAAACATATTCGGGGGATTTGCCTTCGTCAATCAGTTTTTTGGATAGATTTTCAACTCCGCTGAGGCAACAATCACAACCTTTGAGGGTTGGTTTCACCCTGATTTTTTCTGTATTTTCAAGGGCAAGCTGTTCAAGCTGAGGACCGCACGGAAATTTCAGTCCGAGCATAAGTCCTGTGCGGTCAATCGCCTGTCCTGCATTGAGGTCAAGTGTGTGTGCCGCAAGTTCAACGGAAAAGCCCGTGCCGAAGCCCTTGGCAAATACTGCCTCGGTTGTTCCTCCGCTGACATGAAAAGCGATAAACTGCTTATCAAACAGATCTGTCCTCTGCGAGCCGAACAGTGCCGCAGAGATGTGTCCCTCCTGATGCGAAAAGGTGTAGAGAGGAATTTTCATTGCGGAAGATAAAATTTTTGCCGTGTTCTCTCCAACGGTGAAACACGGCATATATGAGCCGTCAACAGGTCTTGGACGGCTTGACGCCGCAATTGCGGCTATTTTGCTTGTGTCAACATCCTTTAAAAGCTCTTCTATAAGCGTGTGAAGCTGTGCTGTGTGGTGAAACACAGCATCGCTCTGACGGAGTCCGAGCTGTCCTTCTTTTACGGGAAGAAGTTTTTTCTGCTGAACCATTTCGCCGGTTTTGCTGTCATAAAGAGCGGTTGATGTTGTGTAATTTGAAGTGTCAATTCCGAGAAAAAAGCTCATATCACTTCTCCGACTTTCCCGAAATTTCACGGGAATATGTTCCGAGAATACCGTTTACAAACTTGCTCTCGTCAATTGTGTATTTCTTTGCAAGTTCAACAGCCTCGTTGATTGAAACGCTCTGCGGAACATTGTCAAGGTACTTCATTTCATAGACTGCAAGGCGAAGAATTGCAAGTGACGGCTTTGAAATTCTCGAAAGAGTCCAGCCTTTTTTTAGGTGACTTGCAATGATTTCGTCAATCTCTTCGTGCTTGTCCTCAATGCCTGAAACTACTGCCTGAGCATAAGCACAAACACCGCCTACAAACATTTCTGAATTATCGTCTATTGTTTCTTCAAGAGGTTCGTCGTCAAAAGACTTTGAAAACAAAAGCATAAAAGCCTGCTCTCTTGACTCACTTCTTGTGAGATTAACCTCTTCTTCAAAAATGTCACTTGTTTCAGCGTCATTTACTTCAATTTCATTTATTTCGTTGTTCATTTCGTTATTCATAATAAGCCCAACTTTTCGTTAAATTATAATATCACTAAATATAAAATCGGAACAGATTCCGCCCTGCTTGAAGGAAAAGCAAGTAACTCCATAGAATTTTACGGAAGCTTTATATCACGGCGTACTTCTAAAACACACCTCAGTCATTCCGAGAAAAAACATTATCAATAGGATTATACCATAACCGAAAATGGATGTAAACAATAATTGATAAAGATGTCCGCAACAAATCTTCGCATCATAAACAGCTGCTGTGCGATTTATATAATCGGTTTATGCCATTTTAACACACGCATTTCAAAATTTTACAAAGTGTCTTTGTAAATATAACCGGCATATTCACCAAGGTCAATCTGCTTGATATCATGACTTACATGTCTTTCGCTGACAGGAATCATCTCCATATAATCACCGTAAAGGTATTTCAGGTACTTATCATATTCCTTCGGAATAGGCAGTTTTGCATTTTCAAAATCGACCCATATAGCTTCATCAAGCCATTCGGCAGGAAAAGCTCCTCTTGAAACATTTCTTCCCATACTGTCAAAAAGATATTTAGGGTTTTTCATATTCTTATGAAGTGAAATAAGCTTGTTCTGAACCTTTTGCAAAAAGTCGAGCGGGAATATCTTTCTCAGAATATTCGCACACAAAGAAGAAAATCTGCTGTTTGCGTTTACCGAGGTGCCTCTCCACTTATCAAGCACAAGCCACCTTGAGCTTGCGGTTGCTTTCATATGAATTTTGCGTAGGAAAGCATTGTTCGAGGTATAATCCTGTGCAAGCACATCAAGAAAAATTCCATTATGGATATTCGGAAATCTTGAAGTAAATTCAGTTGAAAGCAGAGTATTGTTTATTCTCAGCTTTGTAAACGGAAAGTGGCTGTCTTTTTCATTTTCCTGAGTCTGTGCAAAAAGATAATTCGGGAGTTCACTCGGCAATACCGAAAGGAATCTGTCGTAATCTTTTCTCAGCATCATAACATCCGCATCATCGTCCCAGGGAATAAAGCCTTTGTGTCGTACAGCACCCAAAAGACTTCCGCCACCGAGAAAATACTTTATATTATGTTTTTTGCATATTCTGTCAACCTCAAGCAAAAAACCGAGAAGAATTTGCTGAATGTCATTTAGCTTGCCGTCATATGAATCGGAAAACATAAACACACTGTTGTCATTCATCATCTCATGTCCCGAAATAAGAAGTGCGTCTTTGTAATTGACCGTTGATGACCAGCCGAGTTTTTTCAATCTTGTACAGTCAACTGCACAACCGTCTGCGGAACATCCTTCGGAGGTTATGTTTACCTCGCAGTTTTCAAACGCATCAGAAAGTGCAAGTGCAAATTCAGCCGAATTGACTGTCGAATCATCCGAACAAGCGTTGTACGCCTGACAGTCTTCCCCATTACAAGCAACAAACAGAACAGCAGAAATCAAGTCGTTGGCACTTATATACGATACCTTGGATGATCTATTTTTAATATTCAGAATTTTGCCGCCAACAGCCGATTTGAGCGTGTTTACAACAAATTCAGAATTTGAATTTGCTGATATAATCTTACCGCATCTTATGACTTTAATTGAAAAGCCGTACATATGAGCGGCTGAAAAATAAAGATTTTCAACCGATTGAATCAACATTGATTTCAGTGAGTCAGAGGAAAAATCAGAATGTGTTTTTTCTTTTTCAGAAATAACAAGTTCTTTTTCAAGTTTTCCGTAAGCCGAAGCATCGGATAAAACAACAAATTCTTTTATTTTCAATACCTTGATAACTGAAATAATATTTTCGGCTCTGCTGATATTACTTTTAAATACATCCGTGCTTTCAACCTTATCAGAAAGCAAGAATCCTGTTTCGATGAGTATATCTCCGCTTTTATTTATTGAATCGGGCGAGGAGTATTTTACAATTGCGAAATCCGATGAATTGATAAAATCAAACCGTCTGTCATATCTTTCGTAATCCGAAACAAGCAAAAAAACAGCTATGTCCGCTTGCTTTTTTGAATTAACCGTAAGAAGGGACGATACAAGTGAAAAAGCCGGTTCTCCGCCTCCTGCTATAAAAACAGATTTTCCGAATAATTTACGGATATTCAGATTTTTATAACGCAAAGCTGCAAGGGCTCTGTCCTGTTCAAATTGGTTAAGTAACAACTCAGACATAACTGTATTCCTAATTTCTATTGTTAAATTTTAATCTTCTTCAAGAATGCCGACAGCCCTTCTTATTCCTTCTTTAAGGTCAACAAGAGGCTTCCAGCCGAGGGCACGAAGTCTTGAACTGTCAAGAATTTCGGGAGTTTTTGCAAGAGCGGAAGCGTCAATCTCAGGCTCTTTTGCATCCTCGGGATTGGCAAAAGCCAAAGTCATATTTCTCTCAGGAAAAACCTCGCAAGCTGTCTTTGCAAAATTTCTTATTGTTGTATCTGATTTTTCATAAGAAATGTTATACGGTGTAACATTTTCTCCGTTGAGCATAATGTATATGAGAGCGGAAACCGTGTCTGTAACATAGCAGAACGAACGGTTAGCCGCACCGTTGCTCTTGAGAAGAATATTTTCGTGACGAACAACATTTGCAATAAACTGCGCCCAGACACGATCATCCGTAAGACTGCTGGCACCGTAAATATAGCTCGGTCTTGCAATCTTTACATTGAGTCCAAACTGTTTGCAATAGCTTGCGGCAAGAGTTTCGGACGCTCTCTTACCCACTGCATAACAATTTTTATAGGAAGTAAAATCAATATAACCGATATCATCCTCGGAAATGCTGTTTTTACCGTTGTGCAAAGCACCGTAAACTTTAAGGCTTGAAACAACAAGTACAGACTCACTTTTGCTTTCAAGAGCAAAATCAAGAATGTTTGATGTACCGCTGAGATTTGCGTTAATTGTGCCAACCGGGTCGGTTTCAAACTGGATATTACTTGCCTGACTTGCGGCATGAATGACAAAATCCGCTCTTTCACATTCAAGTCTGTTTGTAACATCGGCAACAACAAGCTCAATGTCATCTCTTTCAAGAAGAACGCCGAACTTTTTCTCTGCTCTCTCTCTGTTTCTTACTAACGCAAGAACTTTGATATTATTGCTGTAAAGGTCATTTCTCGCAAGAAATGTGAGGACAAGATAATAACCGATAAATCCGCCTGCGCCTGTTATAAGAACAGTTTTGCCGTCAAATCTGTTCCAGTCAACATTTGTATTTGTAATTTCTTTAACATCAGAAAAAACTGTCTTTTTTATATTACTCTGAACATTATAATCCATATTTAAGTTCTTCCTTTGCAAACTGCTTGTAGTTTTCATAATAGAACTGTGAACGCAATGTTGTAAGATCTTCAGGTGTAGTTACTTTAATATTGAATCTCTCACCGAGGAAAAGGTGGACCTTTTCGCCGAGTTCAATAAAGAGTTCACTTGAAGAAACAGGGTTTGTAATGCCCCTTTTATATGCTTCTTCGTGCGCCCAAAGAATTTTTTCCATTGTGTAACCCTGCGGAGCCTGAGTGATGTACATTGTGCTTCTCTGATAGCTCTTACCGCAGGTTTCTCCGTCCTCGCTATAAAGAAGTGAATCTATACTCGGGGTAACAGGAACAGCAGTTTTGTATTTCTTTGTATCTTTAATACAGTTAGTGATGAGTTCCTCGCTGAGCATAGGACGAACGCCGTCACAGATGAGAATGATATCCTCAGGATCTTTTGAAAATTCGGCAGTAGCCATCACACCGTTGTGAATAGAATCAAAACCGCTTGCACCGCCCGGAACAACGGTCTTTACCTTAGGAACATTGAAAGCGGCAATAAGCTCATTGAGATAACCGATCCAGTCAGCCTTGCATGCAACAACGATTGCGTCAACCTTTGGATGACGGGCAAAATGCTCCATTGTATGAATAATAATCGGCTTTCCGCCAACCTCGAGAAACTGTTTAGGCATATCGGAATACTTCATTCTTGCACCGATACCGCCGGCGAATAACATAGCTGTAACCATAGTAAGACAATCCTTTCAAAACATAAATAAGATTTTACTTTACAAGCTGTAATAAATATAATATTTTACCGACAGCACAAATACGCAACAAAAAACGCGTCTGCACCTTGATATAACTACTTGTATGATACCACATTGATGTATTTTTTGTCAATAATAATACTTTATGCGGAGATTTACTCCCTTGAAAATAATATATCTCTATGTTAGAATAGCTTTAAGGATGTGATAATTTGATAAATAATCAGTTTTCGGGTAATAATATGCCGTTTTACGGCGATAATCTTAATTATAACCGTAATTTCAAAAAAGATATGCAGTATGACAATCTCAAGCAAAAGTCAAGCGGATTGGGCTTCTTCGTATTTGCGTATTCGCTGACAATGACAGCCTGTGCTGTGATTATCGCCGAAGTTTTCAAGAATCTCGGCTCGGCAGGTTTTATTTTATCAAACAACTACGCATTATTAAATTACTTTATTGATATATTCATTTCTGTATTTGCCGTTGTTGTTCCTGCATTTTTCTATATAAAGCTTTCAAGAAACAGTTTAAATGATATTATCAGCACAAAATATGTAAAACAAAAAAGTATGATACCCATTCTGTTCCTCGGAATGGGAGGCGCTATGATTGCAAATGTTGCAACGAGCATTGTAGTTGACAATTTCTCGCTTTTCGGAATTGAAAACACATCTTCGGGACTGTCAAGCGGAGATTCGAGTATTTTGAGTATTGTTTTGAATATTGTTTCAACCGCAATTGTTCCTGCGTTTGCAGAGGAATTTGCATTCAGAGGAATTGTTATGGGTTCTCTGAGAAAATACGGTGACACTGTTGCAATTATCGGTTCTGCTGTTTTATTCGGAGCAATGCATCAGAATATATCACAAATTCCGTTTGCATTCATTTTAGGTCTTATTTTTGCATACATTGACTGCAAGTTCAATTCGATTTTTCCGTCAATTGCAATCCATTTTCTTAATAACCTATATGCTGTTACCATGAGCATTTTAAGAGATGCAAGCATTGTTTCCGATTATGTAACAACAATAATAAGCTACAGCCTGATTATTTTCTTCTGTATTGCAGGATTCGTTTCATACATTGTTCTTGCAAAAAGGAATGAAAATATTTTTAAAATGTCCGATAAGAAAAACGAAATTGTGAGCGAACTCAACTTAAAAGAGAAAATGACTGCATTTCTTGTAAATCCCGGCATCATACTTTCACTTGTACTTTTTCTATTGACTACAATTACAAATTTAGGTTTGATAAGCAATGGATAAAAACTTATATTATATGTATTATATGCAAAAAGCAATTGAACAGGCTGAAATTGCCGCTGCGGAAAACGAAGTTCCCGTCGGTGCGGTAATTGTCAGAAACGATGAAATAATCGCCGTGGGCAGAAATCGGCGTGAGCAAGAAAAGAACGCTCTTCTTCATGCCGAAACAGACGCAATCTGCAATGCCTGTCAAAAGCTTGGCGGTTGGAGATTGTGGAACTGTGAAATTTATGTAACGCTTGAGCCTTGCCCTATGTGTGCAGGTGCAATAATCAATGCTCATATTCCAAAGGTATATTTCGGTGCATACGACTTAAAAAACGGCGCTTGCGGTACAATTACGAATCTGTTCCAAATGCCGTTCAATTTCAAGCCTGAATCAGTCGGCGGCATTATGCAAGAGGAGTGTTCAAAACTTCTCACCGACTTTTTTAAAAACTTACGCAATAAAAAATCATAGAAAAAATCCCGCTTTTGTAAGCGGGATTTTTTATTTGCTGTTATAGTTATAATCAAAGCAACAGGATTATATTATTTTTCATCTCTTAAAATCTTACTTGCCGCAAGCATTACACCGAGCTTACCGCTGTGGAAGTTAAGACTTCCCTGCATCCATACTGCATACGGTTCACGCAACGGTGCGTCTGCAGAAAGTTCAATAGATGAACCGAGAGTAAATGCGCCTGCCGCCATAACTACCTGACTTTCGTAGCCGGGCATATCAGACGGAATCGGAGAAACAAAGCTGTCAACAGCCGAACCACTCTGAACCCCCTCGCAAAAGCGGCATACCTTTTCGGCATTACCGAGCATGATAAGCTGAATGATATCTCCTCTTGCATCATTGTACTTAGGACTGGTTTCATAACCGAGAATTTCAAAAAGTGCCGATGCAAATACTGCAGTTTTAAGTGCTTCACCCGTAACATGAGGAGCATGGTATGCACCCATAAAAAGTTCTCTGTTTGCGTTAAGGGTAGCACCGATTTCTTTGCCTGTACCGGGAGTGGTAAGTCTGTAGGCACACATCTCTACAAGTTCTTTCTTACCTGCAATATATCCGCCTGTAGGAGCAATACCGCCGCCGGGGTTCTTGATAAGAGAGCCTGCCATCATATCTACACCAACCGACAAAGGTTCAACCTTGTCAATAAATTCACCGTAACAGTTATCGAACATAATAATACTTTCGGGCGAATTGGCTTTTGAAATTTCACAAAGCTTTTTGATTTCTCTCCATGTGAGCGTAGGTCTTGTGCTGTAGCCTCTTGAACGCTGTATGTAAACCATTTTAGGCTTTTTCTCTGCAATGTCACTTGCAATTTTGTCATAATCAGGCGTTCCGTCAGGTTTAAGCTCGGTCATTTCAAATTTTATTGAAAAGTCTTTGAGTGAACCGGGATAATCACCCTCAATGCCTATGGCAGAACGGATTGTATCATACGGCATTCCTGTTATGGAAAGCATTGTGTCCCCCGGTCTTAAAACGCCGAAAAGTGCAACTGTAAGGGCATGAGTACCGCTTACGAAATTATGACGGACAAGTGCGTCTTCTGCATCAAAAACATAGGCATATACCTTGTCAAGAGCCTCTCTGCCTGCATCGTCGTATCCGTAGCCTGTAGAACCCCAAAGGTGGCTTTCACGAACATCTGCAAGCTGAAAAGCCTTTATCATCTTCTGCTGGTTGTATTCCTGAATATCGTCAATCTCCGCAAGCTTGTCCTTGCAAAGCTCCATTGCCTTTTCGGATGCTTTTATAACTCTTTCATCTATATCAAAAAAACTCAAATATATCACCTTTCAAAATAGTATTCACACCATATTCCACACTGTTCAAAACCGAGATTATTATAAAACGACTGATTTGCATTCTTGGCTCTGTGAAGATACACGGTCTTGTTCTCGGCAATCAGTCTGTTGGATATGTACTTTACAACAGTTGAACCGTAGCCGTGCTTTCTGTAGTCGGGATGACACGACACCGCACCCAACACGGCACCGTTACTGCTTTCGGCAACGGTCATAGCCATTGCAACAAGCTTTGTACCGTCATAAACTCCGTACATTCTCGTTGCATTATGACGAAGCTTGTGATTCACATCAACATAAAAATCATCAAACGGCGGCGGAACAAAATTTTCATCGGCACAGCTTACGATGAGATTATAAACCTCTTTAATATCGGGAACATCAAAATTTATACTTTCGTCAACATTTTCAAACGGTTCTGATTTTTTCAGAATAACGCCCGAAACGGATTTACTGCCGTATAAATTAAGGTTGAAATCTCCGCTGCATATTGCACTTGAAGCACCTGCAACACGCATAAATGACGAAACCTCTTCAAGATTTGTTTTATCTGTAAGAAATAAAATAAAGCTTGTTCCGCATCGGGAAATTGCACCTGTGCACTCATCTGTTTTATCGTCAATTATCGTCCAGTAGTCAACGAAAGCAAGCGATGAATCGTAACTGTTGTACTGAGAAATTATTCTGCACGCAAACGGATCTTCCGCTGACAGATTCATAATTACATTTATATAATTTTCATTGGCGGTTACAATCATTCAGACCGTCTTTCCTTTCGCTAAATTTCCGCCCGCAATATAATCGGACAATACTTTTGCAAGTTTTAAAACGCTTTCGCAATCATCGAGATTTGCCGCAGTTGAAGGAGCATGAATATACCTTGACGGAAGTGATACCGCCAGAGTTCTCACTCCGCCTCTGCTCTGATGAATTGCACCCGAATCATTACCGCCTGCAACTGCTCTCTTATACTGAACAGCTATGTTATTCTTCTCGGCAAGTTCAAAAGCTGCACTTATCATTTCTTTATCATAAACTGTCGCCCTATCCATTACGGTAACCGTTGCGCCTTTTGACAAATTGCATACCTGATGAGATACATCAACCTCTGCAACATCAGCGGCAGTTGTGCTTTCGATAACAAGAGCAAAATCAGGATTGACCGTAAAAGCCGCTGGTCTTGCACCGCGGAGTCCCACCTCTTCCTGAACAACAAATGTAAAATACATATCATATTCGGGTTCGGATTTTATAAGATTAATAAGCACATAGCAGCCGAAACGGTCGTCAAGTGCCTTTGTAACAACAGTTTTGCCGTTAATCTTAAAGTCGCCCTCAAAATTAACACTGTCACCGTAGTTTACATATTTAAGCGCATCTTCCCTGCTTTCAGCGCCGATATCAATGTACATATCACTCATTTTCGGAACAGCAGTTTTTTCATCACCGTTTGTAAGATGAATCGGTTTCACACCGATTACACCGTTAAGACCGTTTCTGCCAACACATACACGCTTGCCCGGAAGAACCCTTCTGTCAATTCCGCCGACCTCGTCAAATTTAAGATAGCCTTCAGATGTTATATCCGTTACCATAAGACCTACTTCATCCATATGTGCCGACACCATAAGTTTGCTTTTTGCAGACTTTTTTCCCTTTTTAAACACAATAAGGTTGCCGAGATTATCTGTTTTAATATCATCGGCACAGTCTTTAATCTCCTTAATTATAAGATTGCGGACATTCCCCTCATCACCCGAAATACCGTTGCAAAGGCAAAGCTGTTCAAGCAATTTTATGTCAATCATTGAAAGCACCTCCGCATTTAATGTATTCGGCAATAAGCTTTGCCGTATTGTCAACATCAGCTACAGAAATAACTTCATTCTGTGTATGCATATATCGCTGTGGGATTGATACAACAGCGGTTTTTACACCTTTTCCGCTGATTGTAATATGGTCGGCATTTGTACCTGTTCTGCCTGCTATCGGTTCAAGCTGATACGGTATATTTTTATTCTTTGCAACGCTTTCAAGTGATTTGCTCATTTCTTTGTTGAGAATTGAAGAAATGCAAATCATTGGTCCTTTGTCGAGTTCAACCGAAGAATAGAACCCTGAAACATCCGGCTGAGATGCAAAGCTTACATCAACAACAATTGACTCGTCTGCTTCAACTGTAAAAGCACCTGTTTTAGCGCCTGTGCCAAATGTTTCTTCCTGAGAGCTTAAAAGGATAATTACTTTATAATCTGTTTCATTGTCTTTCAATAACTCTGCACACTTAACAAGTGACGCAACACCACATCTGTTATCAAGGCAAGGCGCAACAATTCTGCCGTCCAAAAGATTTGCCGGCTTTGAGGCAAATGTCAGCATATCACCGAATGAAATGAGTTTATTAACTTCATCATACGGCAGACCGAAATCAACCCAGATTTTGTCGGTTGGCATAGCCTTGTCCTCTTTTCCGTCGGAAAGATGAGGAGGCATACAGCATACAACACCTGTTACATCAGGATTGTTTTGCAGACAAATCAGAGTATCGGCAAGAGTTCTTGCGTCAATTCCTCCGCACGGAGAAGCTTTTACAAATCCGTTTTCATTTATTTCGGTAACCATAAATCCTATGCGGTCAATGTGAGCGTCCAGTAATATGGTTTTATCTGAATTTTTGTTACCGCAAACAGCCATAAGACTGCCGTTTGATATCTTTATGTCATCCGTGTAATCCGATAAAAACTTTTCGGCAACAGACAAAGCGGGTTCTTCCCTGCCCGACACACCCATTGCACAACAGAGTTCAAAAATAAGTTCTTTTGTGTTCATTGTATATCTTACTTCAAAGCGTTAACAATTGACTTGAAGTGATTACCTCTTTCTTCAAAATTCTTGTAAAGTCCGAAGCTTGCACTTGCGGGTGAAAGCGAAACAATATCTCCCTTTGTTGAACGCTCACGGGCAACAGCTACAGCCTCTTCCATATTTGTTACATTGACGATTTCAATTTCATCTGCGTCATAGTTTGAAGCCTCTTTAACGGCTTTTTCAATTTTCGGGGCAGTATCACCGAGAAGAATAAGGAGTTTTACTTTATCGTTGATTACGGGGCCGAGCGGCTCATACGGAATATGCTTATCATATCCGCCTGCAATAATGCAGATTTTCCGGCTGTAAAGCGAAAGTGTGCCGAGTGCGGTTCTTGTAGGACTTGACGCAATTGAATCGTTGTAATACTTAACACCGTCAACCTCTCTTACAAACTCTGCACGATGAGCAACACCGCCAAAGGTTTTTGCAACAGCTGTCATTGTTTCTGCATCTACAAGTCCCCACACGGCTGAAATAGCGGCAAGATAATTTTCTACATTATGCATACCCGGAATTTTGATGTCATGAATGTTCATAATGCGGGTAATTTTTCCGTAGTCATTATAGCAGATTGTATCGCCGTCAAGAAAAGCACCGTTTGAAACATTTTGTTTTACAGAGAACTTTGCAAGCTGACCTCTTACGCTGTCGGAAAAGCCGTTTGTAATTTCATTGTCAAGATTAAGGACAGCCTTTGAAAAAGCGTTTTGATGAAGAATGATATTTTTCTTTGAATCAATATACTCCTGCATATCCTTATGTATGTCAAGGTGATTTGGAGCAAGGTTTGTTACCACAGCGATGTCCGGACTTTTTCTCATAGAGATAAGCTGAAAGCTCGACAGCTCAACTACCGCAAAATCATCATCATTCACACTTTCAATATCCGGAAGAAGCGGCTTGCCGATATTGCCTCCGAGGTGAACATTAAGACCTGCCGCCTTTAAAAATTCCGAAATAATAGTAGTTGTGGTTGTTTTGCCGTCAGAACCTGTCACAGCAATAATTTTGCACGGGCAAAGGTCAAAAAACACTTCCATTTCAGATGTAAGAACAACGCCCTTGTTACGAAGTGCAACAAGCTCATTCTTATAAAAAGGAGTACCGGGACTTCTGAATACGATGTCGGCGTCAATCTCGGAAAGATAGTTTTCGCCGAGCAAAAGCTCCGCACCGTATTCCTTTGCCTTTATGCCGTTCTGTCCCAAATCTTCAAAATTTTTCTTATCGCAAGCCGTTACTTTTGCACCTTTTTCGATAAAAAGCTTTATAAGCGGAAGATTGCTTGTACCGATTCCGATAAAAGTAACTTTTTTTCCTTTTATGCTGTCAAAAAATTTATCAGCCATAGCGTTCATTGTAAAATCCCCTCTACAATTAGTATTTTATGCCATTTTAGTATTTTATACCGTATCGGCAGGATTATGCCATACCTTTCAATTATACATTTTAAAAGTTACAATTTCAACCGTATACACCAATATTGCAATAATATTTTTAAAATGTTAAAATATAAGAGGTGATGTTATGCTGTACGATTTTATAATTATCAACAAAAACGATAAAACTCCGCTTTACAGGCAGATTTATATGTCTGTCAGAAAGTCAATTGAAACGGGCAGTCTTAAAAAAGGAACAAAGCTTCCGTCAATAAGGCGATTGAGTGCCGACCTTGATGTTTCAAAAACTACTGTCAACGGTGCATATGAACAGCTTTGCGCCGAGGGATATATTTCAAACAAGCCCCAGAGCGGCTACTATGTTGAGGCGCAGTTCAGCGATACACCCTCAAAAGCAGATAAAGCTTCATCTGCCGCAAACAAGTCAAAAAAGTATTATGAATATGATTTCAGCAGTAAAAGTATTGATGACGGTATAATCAATATAAACGAATGGAAAAAGTATGTAAAAGAAGTTTTAAATCAAAATTATCTGCTCACCTCATACGGTGAAGAACAGGGTGAAGAAATTTTGAGAAATGCGTTGCAAAAATACAGCTTAGGCACACGAAGCGTAAACACCTCCTACGAAAATATTATAGTCGGTGCAGGTACTCAGACTCTTTTGCACATACTCTGTTCACTTCTCGGTAATAATAAAAAAATCGCACTTGCGGATTACAGCTACATTCAGAGTGAATATGTGTTCAACAGTCACGGTTATGACATCAAATATTTTCGATGCGATAAATACGGAGCCTGTATTGATTCACTTGAAGAAATCAATCCCGATATAATTCTTTTAAATCCTAATTTTACCGTAAACAGCAACATTACAATGCCTGTTACACGCAGACTTGAGATAATTAAATGGGCAAAGGAAAACAATGCTTTGATTATTGAGGACGATTACAACGGTGAGCTTAGATACAGCACGCATCCTATGCCGTGCGTGCAGAATTATGATACCGAAAACACGGTTTATCTCGGCTCTTTCTCAAAGATACTTCTTCCCTCTGTCAGAATCAGTTATATGGTTCTTCCGCAAAAATTAACCGATGAATACAACAAAATCAAAAAATACACCAATCAGACAGCGTCAAAAACGGAACAAATTGCCCTTGCAAAGTACATTAACAACGGCAAGCTTGATGTTCATCTAAGAAAAGCAAGAAGAATTTATCTTGAAAAAAGTAAGCTTATGCTTTCAAGCATAAAAAAATATTTCGGGACCTCCGTTAAAATTGTGTTCAACGAAACCTCTCTTTATGTTTCTCTGTTTTTCAAGGATAAAATAATCGGCGAAGCTGTTACAAAAAAAATTGATGACGCATCAATTAAAATTATGCAGTTCAACAAAGCCGAAAATATGATTGTGCTAAGTTTTTCGGGAATTAAGGACAAAAAAATTGAAAGCGGAATAAAATTACTTTATGAAACAATTGCAAATTAACATAACAAAACGGGACTGAACTCAGCCCCGTTTTCTCTGTGCAATCAGTTTTCACAACCGCATTTGTAAGAAGATGTATGAGAGGAGTCACAATCACCCTGATGTATTGTGCTCGGCGGAAAGAATGAATCTGTCGGGAAATCAATTTTACTGAAAACTTCACATGGGTCATCAGGTGTTGACGGACATTCCTTGCGAGGAACACAAAAATCATATGACGGAATCATAATCTGAACATCTCTTTCAAGCCTTGTGATTGTAAAAATGCCGATTGTGGCAAGCACTCGCTGTGTTTCAGGCTGTGCAGGCTCTCCGTCAAGATAATCAATAACGCAATTTGGAAATGTTCTGCAAACAGCAGACGGATTTGCGTTGTTGTAATCCTGAAGCTTTGCGGACAATGCCATTGGGTTTGAAACCTGAACCGTTGCTCTCGGCAGACAGCAGGGATATTTGCACGGACAATCCGAATCAGATGTATCGCAAACAACATCTTCGTCGCTGGAGAATGACTTTACGCAGCCCTCTCCGCCGTAAAGCACAACCCTTTTGCCGTACATTGCAATGCCTGTAACGGTTTCGGGAATTGCACCTGCGGCTGTGTAGGCTTCTACGGTGACAGCGAAATAGTACATTATATCAACCGAGTAAAAGCCACGGTGGAACGCAACAGGCTCAACCTCAACGGTAGATGTAATTATGCGCACATTGCTTATCTTTACGGAACAAGCCCCATCAATAATTTTCTGGTTTGCTTCGGTAAACATAACAGGCAGATTTGAAAGGCAGTCTTTTGCTCCGCAACTGTCATAAATTCGTGAAACATTGATACAAACAGGTTCGCAGCCGTTGGTTTGCCCATTACCTTCGGCACATACATTTTCCGAGGAACAGAAAGGTACATCTGACATAAAAATAACCTCCGTAAAAGTATTGACAGTTCAATAAATGCACTGTAACAATACATTTTATGGAGGTTTTTGTTTTTGGTGATTAACAGCCGAAATTTATCCGTAAAACGGAGCAAGCGTTTTCTGAATGTTATTAAACAGAGCAATCGGACTGCTGTTTGAATAGTTTGAAAGTGCTATATAAATTTGATTTCCGTCTTTGGTGAAAACAAGAGCGGCATTATATTTGTCGATTTTTCCTGTGTGAGAAACCGCATTACTTTCTTCTGATACAACAAAACCGTAACCGTAATTGTCCTTGTAAGGTGTTGTCATTTCTTTAAAAGTTTCTTCCGAAACAAGCTTGTTTGTACAAAGAGCGTCAACCCATTTGAGTAAATCGGGAACATTGGAAATTAAACCAGTTGCAGAATATCCTACACCGGGATATAAAGTCCACGCGTTATCGTATATATCCTGATATCCGACTGCAAGTTTATCTGTGCTCTCAAAGCCTGTGTTCATCATTCCCGACGGTTTGAGAATTTTCTCTTCAACATATTTTTCGTATGAAGTCTTGCTGACCTGTTCAATAATATCACCGAGAAGAAAATATGCGCTGTTTGAATACATATATTTTTCATCAGGTTCAAAATTGAGTTTCTGATTAAAAATCCAGTCCATTACAGCCTTTTTATTTTCTTTTGCAGAATTTTTGGCTGAAACCTTATATTCAAGCTGAGATTCGTTATATGCATAAGTATTTGTATCGCCGTCTTTGTTGATGTAATCCTTTATGCCCGCTGTCATTGTAAGCAGGTTTTTAACGGTGATTTTTTTGCCGTATTTGTATGACGGAAAATATTTGTCGATTGTAGCATCAAGCGAAAGCTTTCCGTCCTCAACAAGCTGCATAACCGCAACTGCGGTAAACTGCTTTGTGAGCGAAGCTATTCTAAAGCATGTATCCGTAGAATTTTTTGTGTGCCTGTCCTTATCGGAAAATCCGTTAGTGCCGATATATTCAAGGGCATTTCCGATTTTCACATAAACCGTTCCGCGATACTTGTTGCTTGTAATTATATCATCAAGGGTGTTGCTGATATCAGCAGATTTTCTTTTAAGTTCGGAATAATTCCATGTTGGTTCTTGATTCTGTTCATCGGAAGTTGCCGCCTTTGTTACAGGCTGTGAAGCAGCAACAGCGGTTGTTTTCTCGGTAGCGGATACAGAAGACTGCGTGTCTTTTCCGCAGCCTGTAAAGCACACAGAAAAAGCTGTCAACGCAGAAATTGCAAGGCACAGAATTTTTTTTGATGATATAAGCACTTTAATCACCTCAGATTTTTTTCATATTACTGCAATAGTTCGCCATAAGAGTTTTTGTGCCGGCTTTGTCAAAGGCAATTTCAAGCATTGTATCATTGCCCATTTTCTCGGCTTTCATTACCATACCCTTGCCGAATACCTTGTGCTGAACACAATCTCCGACATTGAACACTGCACCGCTCTTAACGGGAGGCTTTGTAAATCCGAACGATTTATTTGGTGAATACGAGCTACCCGAAGATTTGCCGACGGAAACTTTTTCACCTGTTCCCGATGCAAAGCCGGAAGATGCCTGTGTGAACATCTGCTTTCTTCCGCCGCTGTATTCAAGAAGATTATCGGGAATCTCGTTTAAGAATCTTGAACCCTTGTTGTAGCTTGTTGAACCGAAGAGCATTCTCGAATTTGTTTTTGTGAAATAGAGAATTTCCTTTGCTCTTGTAATTCCGACATAAGCAAGTCGCCTTTCCTCGTTGAGTTCATCGGGGTTCATCATTGTTGCAACGGACGGAAACATTCCTTCTTCCATACCTGCAATGAATACAACAGGAAATTCAAGTCCCTTTGCCGAATGTAATGTCATCATTACACAGGTATCTGCGTCTGCGTCGTAGTTATCAATATCGGTCTGGAGAGAAATTTCTTCGAGAAATGCCGAGAGGTCTGCCTCATCGCCGTAGTCCTCTTCAAACTTCACGATATTTGAAGAAAGCTCTTCGATATTTTCAATACGAACCTCGGGGTTGTCCTTTTCGGTTTTAAGATACTGTTCGTATGATGTATGTTCAATCACAAGGTTATATAATTCTGCGAGAGAATATTCGCCGCTCTGCTCGGCTTCAATAAGTCCGTCAATAAGTGCAACAAAGCCCTTGAGCTTTGCAGAGGCACGGGAAAGCTGCGGATAGTTTTCCGCCTCCTTGATTACATCGTAAATGCTTTCACCGAGTCCTGCGGCAATGTCTGCGGCATGGGAAACGGTTGTCGCACCTATTCCCCTCTTCGGAACATTGATAATTCTTGAAAGTCTGACATCATCATGAGGATTATTTATAACCTGAAGATAAGCAACCATATCACGGATTTCTTCACGGTCATAGAATCTGTGACCGCCGATTACACGGTGCGGTACACCGCTTCGTGACAAAGCCTGCTCAATTGCGTTTGACTGAGCATTCATTCTGTAAAGAATTGCATAGTCGGAATATTTTCTTCCGTCGGCTACACCGTCAAGAATAGTCTGAGCAATAAAATTCGCCTCGTCACGCTCATTTTCGGCTGTATGCACCTTAATTTTCTCACCCTGACCGTTTTCGGTCCACAAGGTTTTACCCTTACGCATTGTGTTATTTGAGATAACCTCGTTAGCGGCATTGAGGATATTCTGTGTACTTCTGTAATTCTGTTCAAGGCGAATCATCTTTGCGTTCTTGAATGTGTTTTCAAAAGAAAGAATATTTTCTATTGTAGCGCCGCGGAATTTGTAGATACTTTGGTCATCATCACCTACAACGCAGATGTTGCCGTATTTGCTTGCAAGCAGGCTTACAAACTTATACTGTACCTTGTTTGTATCCTGATACTCATCGACCATAATGTACTTAAACTGATTTCTGTAATAATCAAGAATATCGGGCGCTGTTTCAAAAAGCTTTACGGTATTGCAAAGCATATCGTCAAAATCCATTGCGTCGGCTGTTTTAAGCTTTGTCTGATAGATTTCATAAACCTTTGCAATCTGTGCTTTTCTGCTGTCAAATTCGGCCTCTTTACGCATTTCTTCGGGAGTAAGCATTTTATCCTTAGCCTTTGAAATTTCGGAGAGGATTGATTTTACAGGCAAGGTTTTTTCGGCAATATTGAGTTGCTTTAAAATATCCTTGACGAGTTTTTTCTGATCGTCTGTTCCGTAAACGGTGAAATGACTTGTATAACCGATTCTGTCACCGTATCTGCGCAGGATTCTTGCACAGGTTGAATGGAAGGTAGCCGCCCAAATGTCGGCACCGCCCTCGGGAACTGCCGCACAGATTCGTTCTTTAAGCTCTCCTGCCGCTTTATTGGTAAAGGTAATGGCAAGTATCTGCCACGGCTTGCAAAGCTCACACTGTAAAATATAGGCTATTCTGTTAACAAGAACTGTGGTCTTGCCCGAACCGGCTCCCGCAAGAATGAGCAACGGACCTTCCGTGCAGAAAACTGCCTGTTTCTGCATATCGTTCATATGTGAAAAGTTTTTCTGAATTTCAGTCTGTAACATTATTATCCTGCCTTAAATTATTCTGCAAAAGAAATGGGCGAACGATGTTCGCCCTATGTTTTGTTTAACCCGATTATTTAATGCTGTCATTGAACATTGTAAGCATATCGGATGCCTTTTCACCGATAATCATTGTAACAAAGTTACCGTCTTTTGTAACCTTACAATTTTTCACCATATCAAGCTCTTCAGCTGAATAGGAAGCATTCTGCTGGAAGATTGAATTATAGCGGTTTGTAAGAGCAGTTTCAACTCTTGAAGCGGCATCCGAATCAGTTGCCTCAACAAGAACGATTTCTGTATTCTTGCTGTCCGAATCAGACTTGCCGACCTCAGCGGCAAACTGCTTGATGTCATCGGCATTTATGTTATAGTACTTGTACATATCTTCTTTTGTTTCATACTTGGTAGCATCTACACTGTACTCGGTGTTCATTTTATTCATAACATCGCCGAGATTAACTTCCTTTGCACCGCAACCGGCAAGGATTGAAAGACAAAGAATAAGAACAGCCGCAAATGAGATTACTTTTTTCATAAACTTACCTCCAAAATATTAAAAAAACAGCACCGAACTCCTAAGAGCTCGGTGCTGAATGGTCGAGGTGACAAGATTCGAACTTGCGACCCCATCGTCCCGAACGATGTGCGCTACCAAACTGCGCTACACCTCGTAGTAAAAAAGCCCCGAAAACTTTCGGGGCTATGGCTGTGGAATAGGGATTCGAACCCCAACAAACAGAGTCAGAGTCTGTCGTGCTACCGTTACACTATTCCACAAGATGTAATTGCTACCGAACTTGCAACGATATGAATTATAAGACATATCGGGTTAAAAGTCAATACCTTTTTGAAAATTTTTTCAAAAAATTTCCGAACCTGTTCTGCGGCTTTTAAAAAGTGCGGCAGCAATGGGATTTTTGACGAAAAGATTTTAAAATTATTTTCGTCTGATCCTTATATCTCTGCCCAAAAAATCAAGCTGACGGGCATTTCCGCAGATTCTTGAAACAAATCTGTCTGTATATTTTTCTTTTAATTCAGTAATAGTAAGATTTGTATTAATGATAATTGGTTTATTCGATAACATTCTTGAGTTAAATAGATTGTAAAATTGTGAAACTGCAAACTGCGAATAAAATTCTGTACCTAAATCATCTATTATAAGTAAATCACAATCAGCAAGCATACTAAATAAAGAATCGTCTTTATCACTTGAAAAATATTCTTTTTCAAGCTTTGAAATGATTGGTGGAGCCGATGCATAAACTACACCATATCCTTTTTTAATTACTTCATTAGCTATGGCAAGTGAAAGGTGCGTTTTTCCTAAACCTGTTTCGCCGCTCATTAATATGCTTTCTGAATTTTTTGAAAAATTATCCGCATAATTCTGACAAAGTCTAAAAACCTTACTCATATGTTCATAAGGAGAAGTTTTTACTTTAGGATTAATTGATTTATCATAATATTCAAGATCAAAACTTTCAAATGTAGAAAGCGACAAAGGTGCATATCTGTTAAGTTCTGCACATGCGCAAGTTACAAGAGCAGATTTCATACAGGAACATCTTACGGTTTTGCCGTTAATATCATAGTAACCCTTGTCTTCACACTTTTTACAAAAATATTTTGGTTCAAAATAATTAGCAGGATATCCGTTATCTGTAAGAATCCTCTTGACTTCCGCCTGCATTGCAAGGTCCTGATCACGAAGTTTTGATACTGCTTTTTTTACATCTCCGCCTGCAAGAACTGCACGGGCTGTTTTGATTCCGCCCATAGAAATCTGCTTTTCAAGCTCTTTCACACGGGGAAACCTTTCATACACCTCTTCTTTTCTTCTTTCTGCTGCCTTTTCGGCATTAAGCCTGCGTTCATGTAATATATCCGAAGCGGCCTTATAAACACTGTTGCTGTATCCCATACTATTATCCTCATTTTAAATATCATCAAGCGGATGAAATCTATCAAGTTCCTCAATATCAAAAGAGGACTCTCTTCTAGCAACCGGCTTTGATGCTGATTTTTCATATTTATTAAGTTCATCAATTGTATGAACATTGCCTGCGTGCCAACGCTTAAGGATTCCGTCAATGTAGCGAAGATTCATTGTTCCCTTTGTATCAACGCATCTTTCATAAGCCTCTCTGAGCATTTCCGGAGAAAACTTCCATTCGCTTATCCACTTGTCACCGTATTCAAGCTGTTTTTTTGTTGGCGATCCGACATTTTTGAGTCCGAACGCCTTTGAAACAATTGAAAAGTTTGCCGTTGTTTTTTGAATCTGCTCAATCTTGTTTTCGGCTGCCTCAAGCGAATATATTCCGTCATTTGCCCACTGCACACCGATATTTTCAATCGTTCTGATATTGCCCTTATCAATGCTTGCACAATAATGTATAAGCATAAAGATAACATCAAGCGGAAGTCCGCAGGTATCCTTGAGCATAAGCAGAGTTGCAATATCGGAATTTGAAAGAACCTTTCCGAGTGTTGTCTGCGTTTCTTCAACAAGCATTTTTAATTCTTCATCAACTGCAAGTCTTTGTGCCGTAAATACAAAGTCCGGCTTTTGCGGTCTTGTAGCCGTAAAATGTTTTTGCGGTTCTTCTGCGTTTTCCTTTGGTGACTGTTCTGTTTCCTGTTTTACAGGCTCTCGAACCGCTTGAACAGGCTGTGGCACTGTCTGTTGTGGCTGTAAAACAGTCTGAACAGGTTGCGGTGTCTGTTCCGTTTGAGCGGAAGTCTGCGGTGCAGGAACAAATTCCTCGTTATTTTTTGCAGGAGTAAAGGTATTTTCAATTCGATTAAACACACCCATACTAACCCAATAGTCAAGTGCCTCGGGAATATCCGTTACATTGACGCCTGTGGCTTTTGATATTTCAGATTCATCAAAAGATAAGCCTGCATTACGAAGGACAAACAAAAGAACTTTAAGCTTTACGCCGTCAGAAAATTTTAATCCTTCATCGACTACTTTGGAGGGAACTGCAAAAATTGAGTTCCATACTCCCAAATCTATATTTATTGACATTATATCCTACTTTCTGTGATTTGCTTTTTGTAAATGTCTGTTACAATATTTATAACAGTTCCATTCTATCAGAACTGTGGAACATCTGCACTTGGATTTTAATCAGAACAACGCTCTGCTTTCATAACATGGAGCAAGGTTTGTAACAAAGTGCAACCTGTATTTAAATTATAACATAGATTTTCAATTTTAAAAACAAAAAAATAAAATTATCTGGATTTTTTTCTGTTTCTGTGATAATATGATTTCAAATTATGAAAAGAGGTATTACAATGAAATATTCATATTTTCCTACGGGAGTTTGCTCCAGACAGATCAATCTTGAACTTGATGACAACGGTAAAATCACAAGCTGTGAGTTTGTTGGTGGCTGTTCAGGCAACACTCAGGGCATTTGTATGCTTGTTAAAGGTATGGACGCAAAAGACGCTATTGACAGATTAAAAGGCATTGACTGCCGTGGCAGAGGCACATCCTGCCCCGATCAGCTTTCAAAGGCTCTTGTTGAAGCATTAAAACTTATCTAAATCATTTTCTGCACATAAGTTTCTTTATTATTCCGATAAGGAATTTTACCACATAAGAAAATGCAATTACAAACAAGGTAATTATACTCATTATTGTTATGATAATGAACAAACACAACATAAAAACATCCTTACAGATTTTTAATTTCATTATATCTGCAAGGATGTTATTTTTTTGGTTAATTATGTAGTATAGAGCAAAAAATTATTTTGAAAGGAAATAGTTCATCATTGTGAAGCCTTTTTCAATATAGTTGCCTGTCTTTTTAGCCTCTTCTTCACAGAATTTGCTTACGCCGCTGTCAACTTCGTTCTTGCTGTCATAGATAAGATAAGGAACAGGATTTGAAGTATGTGTGCGGATAGAAAGAGGTGTGGGATGATCGGGACATACGAGTACGGCAAAATCATCAAAAGTTCTGAGAAAATCGGTTACAGGCTTGAGAATATGCTCATCAATGAGTTCAATTGCCTTAACTTTGTTTTCTATCTCTCCCCTATGACCACATTCGTCAGGAGCTTCAACATGGATATAAACGAAATCTGCACCGTTTTTGAATTCATCAATGGCGGCTTTGCACTTTCCGTCAAAGTTTGTGTCAATATAGCCTGTTGCACCTTCAACATCAACGCTCTTCATGCCGGCACAAATTGCAATGCCTTTGAGAAGGTCAACAGCAGAAATCATACTGCCCTTTTTGCCGAACTTGCCGAAGAAGCTGTCAAGAGCGGGTTTTGTACCCTCGCCCCAGAGCCAAATTGAGTTGGCAGGACGAAGTCCTTTTTCAACTCTTGCCTTGTTTACAGGATGATCTTTGAGCAAATCATAGCTTTTTTTCATCAAATCATAGAGAGCGGCAGTATCGTCACCCTTTGGAATGTATTCTTTAATCACACGACCTGAGATATCGTGAGGAGGTGTGAGTTCGCCCGGATGCGGATTGCCGTTTTTCCATACAAGACAATGGCGGTATGCAACACCCGAATAGAACTTAAAAATATCGTTGCCGAGCTTTTCCTCAACATAGTTGATAAGCTCTCTTGCCTCTTCTGTTGAAATATCGCCTGCACAGTAGTCAACCATAGACTTGTCCTCGTAGTTTTCTTCATCGGACAGAGTTACAAGGTTACATCTTAATGTTACATCGGTGTCTTTAAGGTCAATACCGATACTTGCCGCCTCAAGCGGAGAGCGTCCGCTGTAATAAACAGCAGGTTCGTAACCGAGAACAGAGAGGTTTGCAACATCGCTGCCGGGCTTAAGTCCCTCGGCAACGGTTTTAACCATTCCGACCTCGCCCTTTGAGGCAAGGTAATCCATACAAGGCTTAACAGCCTTTGCCATAGGAGTTGAATTATCAAGCTGTGCGTTTGGCTCATCAGCCATACCGTCACAGAGCATTACTAAATACTTCATACTAATTCATAGCCTTTCCGTATAATATGAAATTTATTTCTGAAGTGTGCCAAGACTTGCACACTTTAAATATGCGTTAATAAAGCCGTCAAGATCGCCGTCCATAACAGCCTGAATGTTACCTGTTTCAAAGCCGGTTCTGTGGTCCTTTACCATTGTATACGGCATAAACACATAGCTTCGGATCTGTGAACCCCAGGTAATTTCCTTTTGAACACCCTTGATGTCCTCAATCTTTTCAAGATGCTCACGCTCTTTGATTTCAACGAGCTTTGAGATAAGCATATTCATAGCAACATCACGGTTCTGATACTGGCTTCGCTCAACCTGACTGGCAACAACGATACCTGTAGGAATATGAGTAAGACGAACAGCTGATGATGTCTTATTTACTTTCTGACCACCTGCACCGCTGGCACGGTAAACATCCATTTTAATGTCTTCGGGCGGAATGTGAACTTCTGTATCCTTTGCAATTTCAGGCATAACTTCAAGAGAAGAGAAGCTTGTGTGTCTTCTGCCTGCCGAGTCAAACGGAGATACACGGACAAGACGGTGAACGCCTGCCTCACTCTTTAAGTAGCCGTAAGCATTTTCACCTTCAACAAGAAGCACAGCACTTTTAAGTCCTGCCTCATCGCCGTCAAGGTAGTCAACTTCTTTAACCTTAAAGCCGTGAGCCTCTGCCCAACGGGTGTACATTCTGTAAAGCATTTCAGCCCAGTCCTGAGCCTCAGTTCCGCCCGAACCTGCGTGAAATGTAAGAATTGCGTTATTTTTATCATATTCGCCTGTGAGCAAGGTCTGCAAACGCTGTTTTTCAAGATTTTCCTTGACAGCCTCAACTTCGCTTTCCGCCTCTTCAAGAAGAGATTCGTCCTCTTCCTCATTTGCAAGCTCAATCAAAGCGTGTGTATCTTCATATTTGGCAACAAGGTTTTCATAAGCTTCAACCTTGCCCTTTAAAGAACCTGTACGCTGTAATACTTTTTGTGATTTTTCTACATCGTCCCAAAATCCCGGTTCGGTTGCCTTGAGTTCAAGCTGCTGAATCTCCGAGAGCATACCCTTCATACCGAGTGCGTCGGACAAATCGTCTATTTCAGGCTTGAGGGCCTGAAGCTTTAAAAGTAATTCCTCAAACTGTACCATAAACATGTACCTTTCTGAATTTAGTTTATTCTTTCACAATTAAACATTATAACAAAATTATCTTTAAAAGTAAAGAAAAACAGATATTTTGTTTGCAAGTGAACTTATATACAAAAACAAGTTGCATTTGTCGATACTATTTGTTATAATTATGTTGTGTAGGTACACCATATGATGTACCCCTTGGAGGTTAATGATGGAATTTACAGAATACAAATGTCCGGTGTGCGGTGAGCAATTTAAAAAGGGCGACGATATTGTTGTTTGTCCCGAATGCGGAGCACCGCATCACAGAGAATGTTACGAAAAAGAAGGCCGCTGTCATTTTGCAGACAAACACGGTGACGGCTTCTCTTTTGAAAAGGAACAATCCGGAGCTGCCGATGATCAGGCTGAACAGAATGACGAAAGCGGTACAGTGGTCTGCAAACGCTGCGGTACGGATAATCCTAAAGAAATGTTCTATTGCAGTAACTGCGGAGCGCCGCTTTACGATAATAAAGAGGAAACACAAAATCCTCGGCAAAATCAAAATAACGGTCAGCCTAATCCTAATTTCGAACAAAATCAAGGAATGCCGCCGTTTGGCATTCCTTTCGGTCAGACAAATCCGCAGATGGCTGCCGCTTTTGACCCTATGGCAGGCATGAAGAGCGATGAACCGCTTATTGATGACATTACGGCAGGTGAGGCCGCCAAGTTTATCGGCAAGAATACTCCTTACCATTTGAGAGTTTTCAGCTTTATCAAAAAGTACAAAAAGAGCAGATTTAACTTTACGGCATTTATTCTGTCGGGTATATATTTCCTTTACAGAAAAATGTATGCTTTGGGAATACTTTTCTCCGTGCTGACATTCGGTTCTACAATTGCTTCGGGTTATATAAAAACTCTTCCTGCTTGGCAAAATATATACAATAACATACTTCAGGCACAGGGTTCGGGTCAGGTTGTTTCGCTCTCAAATAATTTTGGACTTTCAGCCGAAGATTTTTGGCTGTTTTTATCACCCTTGATTGCAAATATAATTTCCATGGCGGTGATGTTGATATGCGGCTTAACAGCAAACAAATGCTTTTTTAACCATTCAGTTAAAAAGATTAAAAAAATCAAAAGCACAACAGATAAAGAACATCTTACAGAAGTTCTTGAAACCAAAGGCGGCGTCAACCTTCCGCTTGCAATCTCAGTTGCAGCCGCACTGATTGTTGCAAATTATCTACCGATATTTTTTATTTAAATAAAACTCTAAAACAAAGCAGAAAGAAGGAACACTATGCACATTACAAAAGCAGTTATTCCGGCGGCAGGTCTTGGAACACGAGTTCTTCCAGCCACAAAAAATATGCCAAAGGAAATGTACCCTATTGTTGACAAGCCTACTATACAGTTTATTGTTGAAGAGGCTGTTGCGGCAGGAATTACAGATATTCTCATCATCACAAACCGTGGTAAAGGACTTATGGAGGATCATTTTGATGCTTCTCCCGAACTTGAAAGTCTGCTTGAAAAGAGCGGCAAAACAGAACTTCTTGAAACAGTCAGAAATATTTCAAACCTTGCAAACATTTCTTTTATCAGACAGAAAGAAATGAAAGGTCTTGGACATGCCGTTCTCAAGGCAAAATCCTTTGTGGGCAACGAACCGTTTGCCGTTATGTACGGTGACGGCGTTATTACAGGCAAGGTTCCTGCAATCAAACAGCTCATTGATCATTACGGTGAATACGGTGAAGGCGTTGTAGGCGTTAAAAAGGTTGACGCCAAAGACATTCATAAGTACGGCTCGCTCAAAGTTGAGCATATGCACGACAATGTTTTTGCCTGCACCGATATGAAGGAAAAACCGCAGACTCCCGAAGAAGTTCTTTCTCTTTATTCAATTCTTGACAGATGCGTTCTTCCGGCAGAGATTTTCGAAATTCTCGAAAATACAAAGCCCGGAATCGGCGGAGAAATTCAGCTTACAGACGCAATGAGAGAGATTGCAATAACAAAAGGAATGACAGCCGTTGAGTTTGAGGGAAAGAGATACGATATGGGCAATAAATTTGGAATCTTGCAGGCTCAGATAGAAATTGGGCTTGAACACCCTGAAACAAAAGATTTATTGAAGGATTACATAAAAAATCTTGCAAAAACTTTGTAAAAAGGTATTGCAATTTTCAGAAAAGTGCAGTATAATGTGCTGCAGTTAAATATTGGATTCAAAAAAACAAGGAGGATTTCACATCATATCAGTGCGAAATCCTCTTTTTGCTTTTAAGAACTATTTTAATTCTTTGTTATTCAATTGTTATTTCATAAGGGCAACAGTTTTCATATATATAGTATGATTTGAATCCGGCTTTAAAAGCAAGCTCTATCCCCTTTTCAATATCTCTGCCGACATCATTTATGTTGTGTGCGTCACTTCCAACGGTAATATATTTTCCGCCGAGATCGCGATAGCGTTTAATCTCATCAAATGCAGGAAGAGTTTCACCGAGTCCCTTGAACAGTCCCGAAACATTTATTTCAAGAGCCTTATCCTTTTTAATAAGTTTTTCGTAGATAAGATCAATCTTATCCCGATACTGCGAAAGACTTGGAACAGTACCGGTGTCACGCTTTATATATCTCAAAGGATATGTAAGATGGGCAAGCGTACAGAAATCGGCAAAGGACGCGGTTTCGAGAAGCTCGTCAAAGTACATATTCAGTATTGCCTTAACATCTTCTTTTTTAAAATCCATATAATAAAAATCAGGTCTGTTTCTCAGGTTATGCACCGATGCGATTATTATGTCAAAATCACCAAAACAAAGTGCTTTTTTTGTACATTCGGCATTGTGCATCGGCTCACCGAGTTCAATGCCTTTAAGGATTTTGATTTTACCCTTAAATCTATCCTGCATAATCGAAGTTTCATAATTCGATTTTGGAATTAACTTACTAAAATCTCCGTACTCACCTTCAGAGCCGAGCGGAATTTCGGGAGCTTCGCAGTGGTCGGTGATTGCAAGTGCAAAAAGTCCCTTGTCAACGGCACTTTTACACATTTCTTCAACTGTATTTTCAGCATCAAAAGAGTTGCTTGAATGGGTATGAACATCACATATTTTCATTGGTATAACACCTCACGAAAAAGATGATAACATATGAGGAAAATTTTTTCAATATTGCACTTTACTTTATTAAAAAATAGTTATATAATATGCACAAACAAAGAAAAGCAGTTTTATGCAGAATTCCAACGAAAATCTGCATAAGCAGGAGGTAAAAAATGAAGGCAGTTATCACAGTAATCGGTAAAGACAGCGTTGGAATCCTTGCAAAAGTTTCGGAAGCCTGCTCAAAGGCTGATGTAAACATCGTTGAAGTAACGCAGAGCGTTCTTCAGGATATGTTTGCAATGATTATGCTTGTTGAAATTGACAAATCCAACATTGGATTTGAACAGCTTCAGACAAATCTTAAGGCTGTCGGCAAATCAACAAACACAAAGGTTCATGTTATGCACGAGGACATCTTTAACAGCATGCACAGAATTTAAATCTGAGCTACCGAATTGAAAGGATATACATAATATGTTGGAGACAAGAGATATACTTGAAACTATAAATATGATAGATAATGAAAACCTTGATGTAAGAACAATTACAATGGGTATTTCATTGCTCGACTGCATTGACGAGGACATTGACAAAGCTTGTACAAAGGTTTACGACAAAATTTGCCGCAGCGCCAAAGACCTTGTTAAAACAGGTGAAGACATCCAGAAGGAATTTGGCATTCCTATTATTCATAAAAGAATTTCAGTTACCCCTATCGGTATGGTAGCAGCTCCGTGTCAGAGCAAGAATGTTGTCAAGTTTGCCCACACTCTTGACAAAGCCGCAAAGGAACTCGGCGTAAATTTCATCGGCGGTTATTCCGCTCTTGTACAGAAGGGTTTTGCAAGCGGTGACTATGCCCTTATTGAGAGCATTCCGCAGGCCTTGAGCGAAACCGATTTTGTTTGTTCGTCCGTAAATATCGGTTCTACTAAGGCCGGTATCAATATGGATGCTGTTAAGATGATGGGTAAGGTCGTTAAGCAGACTGCAGAAGTTACAGCCGACAGAAACTGCATCGGTGCGGCAAAGCTCGTTGTATTCTGTAACGCTCCCGAAGACAACCCGTTTATGGCGGGTGCTTTCCACGGTGTCGGTGAAGCCGATACCGTTATCAATGTCGGTGTATCGGGTCCCGGCGTTGTAAGAGCCGCTCTTGCAAAAGACGGTGCCGGAAAAGACATCACAGAAATTGCAGATATGGTTAAGAAAACTGCATTCAAAATCACCCGTATGGGACAGCTTGTTGCAAGAGAAGCAAGCAAGCGACTTTGTGTTCCCTTTGGTATTGTTGACCTTTCACTTGCCCCGACACCTGCTGTCGGTGACAGTGTTGCATATATTCTTGAGGAGATGGGACTTGAAGTGTGCGGATGCCACGGTACAACCGCTGCACTTGCACTTCTTAATGACGCTGTTAAAAAAGGCGGCGTTATGGCTTCTTCCCATGTTGGCGGTCTGAGCGGTGCTTTTATCCCCGTTTCCGAGGATGCAGGTATGATTCATGCCGCTACTGAAGGTTACCTTGATATTACAAAACTTGAATCAATGACAGCCGTATGTTCGGTTGGACTTGATATGATTGTAGTACCGGGTGACATAACTCCCGAGGTTATCTCTGCAATTATTGCAGACGAGGCTACAATTGGTATGGTAAATACCAAAACAACTGCGGTAAGACTTATTCCGGCTATCGGAAAAAGTGCAGGCGAAGAACTTAATTTCGGCGGACTGCTCGGCAGAGGTCCCGTTATGCCTGTAAGGAAAGGTTCTCCGGAGGTATTCATTAAGCGCGGCGGAAGAATTCCGGCTCCGCTTCAAGCGCTTAAAAACTAATTTTTCACGGGGGTGGTTTTATGGAGAATATGATTAAAAAAATCGTTGATGCCGACAACGAAGCCAAAGCCATGGAAAAGGATACTCTTGAAGAAAAAGAGCAGCTTTCCAAATCTATAGAAATCGAGACAAAGAAAATCTACGATGACTATATGGCAAAAGCTGAAGAGGTTGTGAAACGCAACGATATTCAGGAAGCAAAGAAAGCTGAGCAGCAATGGGAAGAAATTCAGGGCAAGCACAATTCAGTGCATATCAAGCTTGACTCTGATTTTAAGCTTAACTGCGACAAGTGGGTTGACGAAATCGTCAAAAGAACAGTTGCACAGTAACATTCCATTTACTGTTTACAAGGAGGTGTATGCGGATAATGTCAAAAACTTCATTCGCCGTTCTGACGAAAGCAAGATCCAAGTTTGGTAAAAGACTGACAGAAAAGGACTACCAGAGTTTGCTTGTGTGCCAGAGTGTCGGAGAAATTATGTCGTATCTCAAAAACAATACGCACTACTCCAAAACTCTGACTGATGTCAGCGAGCGTGAAATTCACAGAGGAAGGCTTGAGGCTCTTTTGAGGCAAAACCTTTTCTATGAATTTGACTCTTTGTGCAGATACGATTCGAGTGTAAGCTCGGGGTTGTCATCGTACATTATCTCGACATTAGAGGTTGAGCAGATTGTAAGATTTCTTATCCTGCTCAGTTCAAACTCAACGGACAAGTTTATTTACCAGTTTCCGGGTTATATTTCAAAGCATACGGAAATTGATGTCAACAAGCTTGCCAATGCAACAAATTATGAAGAGTTTCTGAACGCCACACAGTCCTCCCAATTCTACGATATTCTCAAGCAATTTTCTCCCGATGAGAAAAATCGACTTCCGATATCGGACATTGAGAACAAGCTGTATGACTTAGTGTTCGGAAAGCTGACCAAACTGATTAAAGCAACAACCAAAGGACAGGAAAAGCGTGAGTTAATCAACTTTTTCTTCACGATTAACGACTATAATATTTTCTCAAGAATTTTGAGATTGAAAAAATATTATAAGCTTTCTCCCGATGACATCAAATCAAATCTTCTGCTTAATTACACTAATCTCAACGAAAGAACCATTGATATGATGTGTAAGGCGGAATCTTCCGGAGAGATATTTTCTATTATGCAGAACACTCACAACGGAAGACTGATTGATAAAATCGGATATGTCTATGCAAGCGATATTTCGCCAAGAGTAAAATACAGGCTTGCAAAGAAAAATATGCACTTTTCCAACAACCCTTCGGTTGTAATGATTTCATATATGTTTGTTGCCGAAACAGAGCTGATGAATATTATCACTTTGATTGAAGGCACAAGATATGAACTTGACAATAAACTTACGCAGTCATTGCTTATTAAATAAAAAATGTGATGACTGTTAAGAAGAGGTGATTAAAATTTGGCTGTTTCAACCATGCAGGCCGTAAGCATTATCGGGCTTACAAATGATATTGATAATGTAATATCGGTACTTGGTGAATCAGGTGTGTTCCATCCCGATGATGTTTCATCCTTTTACAGCAACACAAAGGATTTTACGCATCTGCAATCAAAAAACATCTATGCTGAACCTCTTAACACTCTTAAGGCAACATTAGGTCTTACAAAACGCAAGTTTAATCTTGTTGATGTAAGTGACTTTAATCCGACCTTTAAAGAAATTGAACTGTTTACAAATCAAATAAACAGCGACATTGAAGTTCTTGCAGATGACAGGCTGTTTGTTGAAGAACAGCTGATGCAGGCAAAGGAAAATCTTGTTGAAACCACTCACTTTGTCGGACTTGGGGTTGAAATTGAAAAGGTTTTAACCTTAAAGTATATCAGTTCACGCTTTGGCAGACTGCCTAAGGAAAGCTTTGAAAAGCTTTCAGCCTATAAAGATAATCCTTATGTAGATTTTATTGTCTGTACCGAAGACAAATCACACTATTGGGGTGTTTATTTTGCTCCGATTGATAAAACCGAGGAAATTGACAGAATCTTTTCGGGATTATATTTTGAAAAATGCGATGTTCTCGGAGTTAATGACACACCGAGAATTCATCTGAAAAAACTTGAGAGTCTTATCCCCCACCTTGAGGAAAAGCTTAAAGAAGCTCAAAAACGGGTTGACGATTATGTTGACAAATATGAGGTTAGAATCTGTAAATACCTTTCTAAGCTTGAAGAGCTTAATCTTTATGCCAAAATCCGCACAAAAGCATTGCAGTACAGCAAAAGCTTTATCATTGTAGGTTGGGTTCCTACAGAGGATGCTAAGCCTCTCAGACGCAGACTCAAAAAAATTGCCAGCGTCAATGTAGATTTTTCAGACGGCAAGACGGAGATTGCAAAATCACCGCCTGTCAAACTCAAAAACTGTTTCCTTGCAAAACCGTTTGAATTTTACACAGAGATGTACGGTGTTCCGAAATATAACGAAATTGATCCGTCACTCTTTATCGCTATCACTTATGTCATTATATTCGGCATAATGTTTGCTGACCTCGGTCAGGGCATCTGTGTATCAATTGTCGGTGCGCTTATGTGGAAACTCAAGAAAATGAAAATCGGTAAAATTCTTATGCCGTGCGGAATTTCTTCTGCGATATTCGGCTGTGTGTTCGGAAGTGTGTTCGGATTTGAGCATGTACTCGATCCTCTTTACAAGGCACTTTTCGGACTTGATGAAAAACCGATTGAAGTAATGTCATCAAACTCAATTGTTATGATTCTTCTTGCGGCGGTTTCAATAGGTATTACGCTTGTTGTGGTTGCTATGGGACTTAATATTTACAGTTCCTTTAAGCAGGGAGATGTGGGAAAAGCTTTGTTCGGATCAAGCGGTTGTGCGGGTCTTGTATTCTACTGCTCAATTATTTTCGGTGTTGTAGGACAGCTTGTGCTCGGTCTTCAGGTATTCTCACTTGCATACATTCTTTGCCTTATCGTTCTCCCCTATCTGCTTATCTTCTTCGGCGAGCCTCTCGGACTTCTTATTGCAGGAGAAAAAGACTGGCAGCCCGAAAGCTGGGGCGGATATATTCTTGAACATGCCATCGAGTCAATCGAATTTTTGCTTGAATATGTTACAAACACGGTAAGTTTTTTGAGAGTCGGTGCATTCGTTCTTGTACACGCAGGTATGATGACAGTTGTTTTCGTGCTTGCCCAAACAGCTCCCGCCGTTGCATACTGGCCCGTAGTTGTTTTAGGTAATGTTTTTGTAATGGTTCTTGAGGCACTTCTTGTTGCAATTCAGGTGTTAAGACTTGAATATTACGAGATGTTCAGCCGTTTCTATTCGGGTGAAGGCAGACCTTACGAACCTGTTAAATTAAATATTGATTGATAATTTTTTGGAGGTATTATTATGTTATTCAATTTAATTATGTTAGCTGTTCCGGTAGTATTCCTTTGTGCGTCTGCAATTCTTGCAGTAAAGGCTTTTGAACACGGCAAGAGCAGAAAGAAAACAGTTCTTACTCAGATTTGCTCATTCGCTGCTGTATTTGCATTCTGCATGGTATGCCCTATCGTAGCAAGCGCTGCTACAGGTGACGCCGCTGCCGCTACATCGGGTATGGCTGACGGTCTTGCATATATCGGTGCCGCTCTTGCAACAGGTCTTTCATGTATCGGCGGCGGTATTGCCGTTGGTAACGCTGCTCCTGCCGCTATCGGTGCTACAAGTGAAGATCCTAAGGCATTCGGTAAAGCAATCATCTTCGTTGTACTTGGTGAAGGTATCGCTATTTACGGTATGCTCGTTTCAATTCTTCTTATCTTTGCAAGATAATTTAAGCGATTTAAGTTTCGTTAAGGATTGATTATTATGAAATTTTTTCTTATAAGTGATAATGTCGATACCAAAATGGGTATGAGATTTGCAGGTATTGAAGGCGTAGTTGTTCATCAGGAGGATGAGGTACGCAGTGAGCTTGAAAAGGCTATGAACAGGGATGATATTGCAGTTATTCTTATTACGGAAACACTTGTTTCGCTCTGTCCCGACCTTATTTATGACCTTAAGCTTAACCGCAAACAGCCGCTTATTGTTGAAATTCCCGACCGTCACGGTAACGGAAGAACCAAGGACAGTATTACAAAATATGTTCAGGACGCAATCGGCGTAAAGCTGTAATTATCACATATCTGAATTTATTCAGGGAGGTTATTTTTAATGGAAAACTCCAAAAACAAAACAGATAACTTTCTGAAAGCCATTAAAAAATATGCTGATGAACAAAGAAGTGCCATGCAGACAGAGGTTGCTCAGCTTAAAGAAGAAAAGCTGAAAGAGGCAACCGAAAAAGGCAGACATGACAGCGAAAAATATATCAAGGACAAACTTGAAGAATCAAGAAACAGACAGACGGGTATTCTTGCAAAGAAAATTCAGGAAGGTCAGAAAAAACTGTTTCTTGAAAGAGCTGAAATGACTGAAAGCGTATTTAAAAAGGCTGAGGAAAGACTTGTTGAATACACAAAAACATCAGAATATACAAACAGCCTTGTTAAAAGTGCAAAGGAAGTTGCTAAGCTTTTTGCAGACAACGACTGTGTTGTTTATGTCAACGAAAGAGATATGAAGAACTCAGACAAAATCAAGGCAGTTTTTGCAGGAAGCACCGAGGTTGTTGCCGACAAATCAATTAAAATCGGCGGAATCAAAGGCTTTTGCAAGGCAATGAATATTGTTGCCGATGAAACTCTTGACAGCAAGCTCTATGCACAGAAAGAATGGTTTATTGAAAATTCCGGACTGAGTGTGCTTTAATCTTGCTGACTGTTAATTTCTTTTGAAAGAGATGGTAATAATATGGAAAACAACAATGTTATATATGGAATAAACGGACCTGTTGTTACCGTAAAAAATACCGACAGCTTTGAGATGATGGAAATGGTTCATGTAGGCAAGCAAAAGCTTGTCGGTGAAATCATCGGTATTACAGACGACATCACAACTATTCAGGTTTATGAGGAAACAACAGGACTTAAACCGGGCGATCCCGTTGAGGGTACCGGTGCTCCTATGAATGTTCTTCTCGGCCCCGGTATTATTGATAACATCTTTGACGGTATCGAAAGACCGCTGAAGGCTATTGAAGAAGAAGCAGGTGCGTTTATTAACCGTGGTTCTTCGGTTTCTGCTCTTGATGACAAGAAGCTGTGGAGTGTTACAATGAAGGTTAAAGTCGGTGACAAGCTTGAGGGCGGTCAGATTTACGCTACTCTCCCCGAAACTCCTATCATTGAACACAGACTTATGGTTCCGCCTGAGCTTTCGGGTGAAGTAGTAAAGGTTAATCCCAACGGTGACTACAAGCTCTTTGATACAGTTGTTGTAATCAAGGATGACGAAGGCGTTGAACACAACCTTACCCTTTGTCAGCAGTGGCCAATCAGAACTTCCCGTCCTGTTAAGGAAAGACTTACATCATCTGTTCCGCTTATCACGGGTCAGAGAGTTATTGATACTCTCTTCCCTATCGCAAAGGGCGGTACAGCAGCTATTCCGGGCGGTTTCGGTACAGGTAAAACAATGACTCAGCACCAGCTTGCAAAGTGGTGCGACGCCGATATCATCATCTATGTCGGTTGCGGTGAGCGTGGTAACGAGATGAGCCAGGTTCTTGAGGAATTCTCAGAGCTTATTGACCCAAAGTCACAGCGTCCTATGACCGACAGAACCGTACTTATCGCCAACACATCAAATATGCCTGTTGCGGCTCGTGAGGCTTCAATTTACACAGGTATTACTCTTGGCGAATATTACAGAGATATGGGTTACCATGTTGCTATGATGGCTGACTCAACATCCCGTTGGGCTGAGGCTCTCCGTGAGATTTCAGGCCGACTTGAAGAAATGCCTGCCGAAGAAGGTTTCCCTGCATACCTTCCTTCAAGACTTGCCGAGTTCTATGAGCGTGGCGGTCGTGCTGAGGTTCTCAGCGGCGGCGAAGGTTCTGTAACGCTTATCGGTGCGGTTTCTCCGCAGGGTTCAGACTTTTCTGAGCCTGTAACACAGAACACAAAGCGTTTTACAAGATGTTTCTGGGCTCTTGATAAGGCTCTTGCTTATTCAAGACATTATCCTGCCATTAACTGGATGGACAGCTACAGCGAATATTTCAATGACCTTGACCCATGGTTTAAGGAAAATCTCGGTGAAGATTTCATCGAATACAGAAACAGAATAAGCGCACTTTTACAGGAAGAAAGTTCACTTATGGAAATCGTAAAGCTTATCGGTTCGGATGTACTCCCCGATGACCAGAAGCTTGTAATTGAAACAGCAAGAGTAATTCGTGTAGGTTTCTTACAACAGAACGCTTTCCATGCCGATGATACTTATGTTCCGCTTGAAAAGCAAAAGCTTATGATGAAAACCATTCTTCATCTTCATGCCAAAGCTAAGGATATAGTTGCTCAGAATATTCCGCTTTCCAAGATTCTTAACCTTGGTCTGTTTGATAAGCTTACAAAGATGAAGTATGATATTCCTAACAGCAAGCCTGAAATGTTTGACGATTACATTAAGGAAATTGACGAAAAGCTTGCTGCAATTTCTTAATAAGGAGGGAACGCAATAATGATTATAGATTATGTAGGCGTTAAAGAAATTAACGGCTCTCTTATAGTTATGGACGGTGTTAAGGGCGTTTCCAACGAGGAAATTGTTGACATTCGTCTTGATAACGGTACAATGCGTCAGGGTCGTGTCGTTCAGATTGAGGGCGAAAGAATAGTTGTTCAGGTTTTTGAGGGTACAAGAAGAATCAGCCTTAAAAACACAAGAACAAGACTTACAGGTCATCCTATGGAGATGCCTCTTTCCCCTGAAATTATCGGCCGTGTACTTGACGGTGCGGGCAAACCTATTGACGGACTCGGAGATATTTTCCCTGTTAAAAAGGCTAATATCAACGGTACTCCTATCAACCCTGTTTCCCGTGTTTATCCTAAAAACTACATCAACACTGGTATTTCAACCATTGATACGCTTATGACTCTTATCAGAGGTCAGAAGCTGCCTATCTTCTCCGGCTCAGGTATGAAACATAATGACCTTGCCGTTCAGATTGTAAGACAGGCTAAAATCAGCGGCGCAAACAGCTCTAACTTCGGTGTTGTATTTGCCGCAATGGGTGTTCAAAAAGATGTTGCAGAATACTTCAAGAAAAGCTTTGAGGAAAGCGGCGTACTTTCAAGAGTTGTAATGCTTTTGAACCTTTCAAACGATCCTATCATTGAAAGAACTCTTACACCGAGATGTGCTCTTACAATTGCTGAATATCTTGCATTTGAGCTTGATATGCACATTCTCGTTATTATGACCGATATGACATCTTATGCCGAGGCTCTTCGTGAGTTCTCGTCATCAAAGGGTGAAATCCCAGGCAGAAAGGGTTACCCCGGCTATCTTTATTCTGACCTTGCATCACTTTATGAGCGTGCAGGTATGATTAAAGGTCACAACGGTTCTGTTACACAGATTCCGATTTTGACAATGCCTAACGACGATATTACTCATCCTATCCCCGACCTTACAGGTTACATTACAGAGGGACAGATTGTTCTTGACCGTTCACTTCAGGGACAGGGACTGTATCCGCCTGTTAATGTTCTTCCTTCCCTTTCCCGTCTTATGAAGGACGGTATCGGTGAGGGTTACACAAGAGCCGATCACCAGCCTCTTGCAAACCAGCTTTTCGCTTCTTATGCAAAGGTAATTGACGCAAGATCGCTTGCATCTGTTATCGGTGAAGAGGAGCTTTCCCCTACTGATAAGAAGTACATTGAGTTTGGCAGATTGTTTGAATCAAAGTTCGTTAATCAGGGCTTTAATGAAAACAGAAGTATTGAACAGAGTCTTGACCTTGGTTGGGAATTGCTTTCAACATTGCCGAGAGCAGAACTTGACCGTGTTGACGATGCTTTACTTGATCAGTACTATAAGGGTGACAAATAATCGTTTGAAGAAAGGAGTGTGAGCATTTATGGCAGTACAGACAGTACCTACCAAGGGTAATCTTATGAATACTAAGAAATCCCTTGCACTCGCCAAAAACGGCTATGAACTGTTGGACAGAAAGCGTAACATTCTCATCAGAGAAATGATGACGCTTATCGACCATGCAAACGCAATCCAGCAGAAAATTGATGACGCTTATGCAGAGGCTTACACAGCACTTCAAACGGCAAATGTTACCAACGGCTTTTGTGAAGATATTTCTAACGCTATTCCCTATGAGAACGGCTTAAAGCTTGATTCAAGAAGTGTTATGGGTGTTGAAATTCCGATTCTCACTATTGAGGAACGAGAGGACCATAACTACCTACACTACGGTCTGCGCACAACAAATTCGGCAATTGATAAGGTTTATACGAAATTTACCGAAGTTAAAAATCTTACAGTTGAGCTTGCCGAGATTGAGAACAGCGTTTACCGCCTTGCCGATTCAATCAAGAAAACTCAGAAGAGAGCAAACGCTCTCAAGAACATTATGATTCCCCGTTTTGAGGAAACAGTTAAGTTCATTTCCGACGCACTTGACGAAAAGGATCGTGAGGAATTCAGCCGACTCAAGGTAATCAAAAAGAAAAAGCAAAAAGATGCTGCTTTGAAAAAAGCTAAAGAATTAAGTGCTGAAAGCGCATAAATTATCAGCCCGACCGTAATTTGGCCGGGCTGTTTTAACGTGTCAACATAATAAAACGGATTGGCATTTTTATTGAGCCAATCCGTTTTGTTTTAGATATTGTGAATAAGATGTTGTTTCTTTTTTGTTCGGTATTTTATAAATACCGAAACAATACATTCTGCAAAAACAACTATTGCAATCCCTGAAATAAGGTAGGCAAACATACCAAATGATGCCTTTGCCATAACAATTCCAAGTATGTCCGTTCCCTGTTTTATTGGTACGCTTATGCTGTTAATTGATTGATACGCCCAGCACCATGCGATAATACCGTTGATAATGTTGGATACAGCAAGCGCAGTAATAACAGTACCGTATATTTTCATTTTCTTTATGTTGTGATGAAATATAAATACAAACAAAAGCTGTGCTAACAAGAGAATAAAAAATACCATCGAATTTCTTATAACAGGTATTTGGGTCAGTAAAGACGAAAGTGCCGAAAAAATAAAAAGAACAGTTAAAAATATTTCACTTATTTTCATATTCCACTTCACTTTCGGTCAAGTTTTCTTCTGTGCATTTTCTCTTTTGTCTTTGTACCCTTTGCTTTGAAAATAATCAAATATCCTGCAAGAAGCGCAAGGAATGTTGTCTGAGTATAAAACAATGCGTAATCCTCGCTTGAAAAGCCCTTGCCGTGCTTTACGGGCTTGTCCTCGGGCTTTTCTGTGGGAATAGGCTCAATGCCGTCATAATTGCCCGAAATCACCGCCTCATCGGGCGAAGATGCCGCAGATACACTTTGACAAAAGGCTGAAGAAAAAGTCATCAGAACAGCCATTAACAAGGTAATTATAAATTTAGTCTTTTTCATAATACTTCCCTTTGTAAAAATTAAGATTTAAAATAACTACAGTTAATTGTATCACAAGAGAAATATATATGCAACTGCTCTTTATTCTTCTGTCCAAACCTCTTTTGCCATATTGAAAGCTGCCCAAGCTTTTGACCATCCTGCATAGAATGCGCAATGAGTGATGATTTCTGCAATTTCTTCCTTTGTAATGCCGTTGTTTTTGGCTGACATAAGATGATACTTAAAAGAAGAATCTACAAGTCCCTGTGACATAAGTGCAACAACTGTAACAAGTGAACGGTCACGAAGTGAAAGTTTGTCTTCCCTACTCCACACTTCACCGAAAAGCACATCGTCATTAATTTCTGCAAATTTCGGTGCAAACTCACCGAGTTTATCTCTTCCTGCTGTCTGTTTTACCATTGATATCAACTCCTAAAATTCGTTTATAATAGTTATTTTTAAATTATTTAAATCAAAGCGACTGCATCTTCTGCAATCTGTTCGGGTGTGAGGCGGTTTTCTTTGAGGACATCGGCAGGATTATATCTGTCAATGAATTCCTTTTTAAGACCGAAATTGATAACCTTAACATCTGACGGACCGTAGAAACGGGCAATCTTCTCACCGAATCCGCCGTCAAGCACTCCGTCTTCAAGTGTCACAACAACATCATGGCCTTTCTTGAGGCTTTCAAGAAGTTCTGTGTCAACGCCTGTAATGTAGTAAGGATTGATAAGAGTAGGCGCTGTGCCTGTTTTTTCTTCAATAAGCTTTGCAGCCTGTTCGCCCATTCCATAGAATGAACCGAGTGCGATTACGGCAATCTTACCGCCCTGCTGAGCAACTTCATATTTATTAAGTTCTGCAAAATTCTTTGTGCAAGGCTTGCCTGTTGAAACAAGTTCTGCAACAGGAACACGAATTGCAACAGGGTAATCTGTCTGCTCAATGCTCCAGTCGAGGACTGCAAGGTAATCTTCCTTAGTTGTCGGAGCGATATAAACAAGGTTAGGAATGTTTGAAATCATGGGAATATCAAAAATTCCGATGTGTGTAACATCTGTCATACCGTTTACCGACGCAGTCTGAACAAGGATTGTTGCAGGGTTTGAATCAATGCACAAGTCCTGTGAAAGCTGATCGTAGGTTCTCTGGATAAATGAGCTGTAAACATTGAATACGGGCTTGCCGCCGTTCTTTGCGATAGCAGACGCCATTGCAACAGCTGTCTGTTCTGCGATACCTACATCAAGGAATTGTCTGCCGAATGCTTTTCTCTCATCAGGAGTAAAGCCGTAAAGTGCCGGAGTACCGGCTGTAATCGCCACAACTGACTTGTCAGACTTCATCTTATTTCTGAGATATTCCGTTGTAATTGAGCTGTAGTCCTCCTCATCAGGGAAATTAACAGTAGTTTTGCCTGTTTCAATATCAAACGGCATACACCAATGCCAGCTTTCTTTGTCAGTTTCAGCAGGCTTATAACCTTTACCTTTAAGAGTGTTAATATGAACAACAACAGGATGATCAATATCTTTTACAGACTTAAAAGCTTTGATAAGCTCTTCAATATTGTTGCCGTCCTTGACATATACATAATCAAGCCCCATTGACTTGAAAAGGTTACATTCAGCCTTGCCGTCTGTGTCACGAAGAAGTTTGAGATTTTTATAAAGTCCACCGTGATTTTCTGCAATCGACATTTGGTTATCATTTGCAACAATAATCAAGTTTGAATCCATTTCACCGGCAACATTAAGACCTTCAAGAGCCTCACCGCCGCTGATTGAGCCGTCACCGATGAGTGCAATAACATTGCCCTTGCCGTTTGTTACATCTCTGCCCCTTGCAAGTCCACAGGCAAGGCTGACAGAGGTTGAGGTATGACCGACAGTAAACATATCGTGTTCGCTCTCTATGGGGCTTGAATAGCCTGTTACATCATCGTAATGCTCCTGTGCAATATATGCCTCTTTTCTGCCTGTGAGGATTTTATGAGGATATGACTGGTGTGATACATCAAACACAAACTTGTCATGTGGTGAATCAAAAACATAATGAAGGGCAATTGTAGCCTCTACAATACCGAAATTCGGACCGAAGTGACCGCCGTGGACACTTGCACGGTGAAGTAAAGCGTCACGCATCTCCGATGCAAGAGCGTTAAGCTCATCAAGACTGAGCTTCTTAACATCCTGCGGTCCGTTTATTTTTTCAATATACATTGTAATCAGAGCTCCTTATCGCATAAATTTTAAATATAAATCAGAGAAGTTTCTCTTTGGCTTTATTATACAGCCTAAAGCTAACTTTAGGTCAAGAGTTTTTTTAACATCTTTTGCAAATTAGTGTCTGCCATTGATGCTTACAAAACCTGTACGAAAAATGTAACCCACCGAAAGACTGATACAACGGAAAAAGGCACTTACAAGATTATGCAAGCACCTCTTTATGGCTGAGCCGGCGGGATTCGAACCCACGGGTGACGGAGTCAAAGTCCGTTGCCTTACCGCTTGGCGACGGCTCAGTATATATTAAATTCTTCCGTTGTTAAAAAAACAAGCCGCTAAAGGAAAAACTTCAGCGGCCGTTGGTGACCCATCGGAGATTCGAACTCCGGACACCTTGATTAAAAGTCAAGTGCTCTGCCAACTGAGCTAATGAGTCAAATGGGGTGGAATGCCGGATTCGAACCGGCGGTCTCCAGTGCCACAAACTGGCGCGTTAACCAACTACGCTAATCCCACCATAAGTGGCGCGCCAAAAGGGACTCGAACCCCTGACCTACTGCTTAGAAGGCAGTTAGTCGAAATGTCTACTTTTGGCTTAAACACTACATTTTTTGAATTCAAAATTTGAATTTGACAACAGTTTGACAACAGTTGTGACTTTGAAAATGTTGTCTGTTCTCAACTCAACAGTGACTATTATAACGGATGGAACGAATAAAGTCAAGAGTTTTTGAAAAAATTTATGGTAAAATTTTATGAAATTTCAAATTTTTCTTTCAAGTAAAATAAATTCTCGACCTTCGTTCGTTTCAATCCACTTCTCAAGGGAACTTTCTCTAACCACATACCTGTTCCCCACCTTAATCGAAGGAAAGCCTTTTTGTCTAACCATTTTATATGCAGTGTTTTTACTGACACCAAAAATTTTCATAATATCCTTTGGAGTAAGCATTGGTTTCATATGAACACCTACCTAACTAATATTAAATTGTTATTATTTCTATTTACTTTTCAATCAATTTCAATACGCTTTTTAGCGTTGCTTTCTTGCCGTTCAACTTAAATTCATACCCATTTTTGTTCATGCTTTTAAGCTGGCTTTCCGTTGGCAAACAACTTGCATCACTACACATAAATTTGCCTTGTCCGTCTTTATAAACCTCAAACAACATTTAATCCGTTCCTTTCTCTATCCTCTTTAATAGCATCCATTTTATCCTCTCGGTCAATGTAATCCACAATTAGTTGTACGGCTTTATCGTATCCCTTTTGATTGCCTTTAATAATTTCATATGGGATATTCTTGTCAATCAGCATTGATTCAATTCGTGTACCTATATTATTTGCTTCAATTTCGGTTTGTAATCTGCCATTTGGATTATATTTTTTAACAGGCTTAACAAAGAAATTTAAGTTATCAAAGAGAAAGCTAAACGCTTCGGCAGTATCGTTTACACACTTTTCAATGGATTTTGAGGGGTAAAAACCACACTTTTCAAATCTGTTATAAATTTCGGTCAATAGGATTGGCGAGTCAGTTACAATTACTCTAACCTGATTTCTCAGTCTCCAAAATCTTTGTGAGTGTAAACCAAGTATATATAATTGGTTAGTTAAGGCGGTATCATTATGCTCCCATACTATATCTTTAGCCGTTTCAGTTACAAATTCCGTGTCAATACCCCTCATTTTCAACTGACTAAATATATAAGCAGCCCCTGTGGATTTACCACAGGAAGGCTGACCATAAAGATTAACTACAATCGTTTGTTTATTCATTTGACACACTCTCCTTATCATAAAAAGGATCATATTCCTTGGAGTCTGCTTTGTTTGCCCATTCTACCCATTTGACAACCTTATCACGCAATTCATCGTCAAGTAAAAATGGTTCTCTTACTAATATCAGTTTTGGATTTTGCTTCATTATATTTGCATTATCCACAATTTCTTCATAATCAACCGGATATAGCAGCATCTTTGAATAAACCTTATCTCCACGAGAATTTATTTTTCTTGTAAAAGTTGCCTCTGTAAATTTGAATCTTTCGGTTAAATGAGGGTTCATTTCCAAATTTCGTCTTGATATATAACCAATTTTCATTTTAGATGCCATTCACTTCACTCCTTTTTTTCTATCTTCAAGCCACTTATTATCAATGACATAAAAACCTACTACCAATCCACCTATAAGTAATATCCAAAAAATCCAGAAAACTATTATCTGCCATTCGGACTCAAGGCTTTCGATTGTATCTTCAATATTCTTATCATAATAAAAGTGAACATTAGAAATTGTGTTATCTTTAAGTACAGCGTATAGTGTTCCTTTACATTCGGCAGGAGCAGCATAATACACATATCTTATATCTCCTGATGAATGCCACCAATCACCATCTACATATATCGTTTTTATTTCTCTTTCACTTGGTAAATGAATCGTACCATAAGGGAACTCAACGCCAATAAAATCAATCTTTGTAGAACTTTTTGATTCTTGGCTAACATAATCCCAAGTATAATATTCTTCTGTTTCCGTATATGTTTCGGTTTCGCCTTTTGAATTGGTTCTCGTTTTTGTTACCGTTCTTGTGTGTCTTGTATATTTCTCTTTGACTTTCTTTATGTAGGAAAAGTTTCCCTCAATTTCATTATAAGAAACTGTATCAACAGCTTTAAGTTCACCATATACGAAAGCATTACCTATATTTGTTCTCATACCGTGTTGAAATACATCTTTGTTATTGTCTATCTGCAATGCTGTGTTGTATTCCTGATAATCATTCATTAAAGAATTACTTATTCCGGATGAAATCATAAAACCAAACACAAGCATTACAGCAATAATGACAATACTAAAGAGGACTTCACGCTTGGTTACTAACCTCTTATCCATAGGTTAATCTCCGAAAAGATTTGTTGGTGCATCTTCCGATACATCATAATTTAAGTATGAATATTCAATTACCTCATAGCCGAGCATATCAAGAATATTACTGTTCGGAAATTGCCTTACATACTGATTATAAGATTTAACAAACTTATTAAAATTACTTCGATAATTTGCAATCAAATTTTCTGTGGTTGTAAGTTCCGACATCAATTCCTTGTAGTTTTCATTGCTCTTTAATTCTGGATAAGCCTCTGCAACTGCGTTAATCATAGTCTGAATCTCGTTTACAGAATTATCAGACGATGTGCCTCTTGCCTCAACGACAGACATTAGGGTTTCGTATTCGTGTTTATCATACTGTTTAACACAATCAACAAGGTTAGGTATAAGGTCTGCTCTGCGCTTTTCCTGAACCTTAATGTCAGACTGCGCCGTACTGATTTGTTCCTCGTAAGAAATCGCCTTGTTTTTAACGCCATTGAAACCGAATCCAAACATCATTGAAACGGCAACAATAATGGCAAGAATAATCAAACCAAGCTTTATATTTAATTTCTTTTTCGTTTTTTTCTGCATATACATATCTCCTATTCGCTCTATATTATTCTGGGTTTTTGTTGTGGGCTAAATTAACTTTTTCCATCTCTTCTGCATAAAAATGACTCACCGAAGGGATTGCGTTAAATTTATCCACAAAGGCATTCCAATTATTCTGAATCTCCCGTTCGATAACTTTCCACAAGTTGGCAATTTCAGCGATATTCACTTCTTTATTGTCAATTTCTACAATTGTACTTCTTTTACCACAGTCTGTTTCCCATACCCAATATGATACCCAAGTATAGCCAGATTCATCAGGCTTGAGATTTAACCCTTTTTCAAGACAGTCAACCAACTCATCTTCCATAATAAGTGTATAACAAGGAAGTAAAGACATATAGTCAAGCAATATTCCGTCATATTTATTTTCAAGGTCGATAATTTCATCTTCAAGTTCATGAATTTTTTGAATCTTGGTAAGATATTTTTCAAAATCATTATATGTAATCATAATTATTCCTCCTTACTGCCTACCTGTCGAGCCAAACCCGCCACGACTTTTTGTGTCAAGACATTTTACTTCTGTAAACTCAAAATCAGGCTGTTTCTGCGTGATGCGAAACTGACAAACTCTATCGTTTTTATGTATGGTTGTATCTCTCATTGCAATTACAGGCATACCCCATTGGTCATTATCGCCCGAATAAGAGTTGTCAATTACTCCCATGTGGTTTGTCTGAATAATGCCATAATTCTTGTAAGTGCTACTTCTTGGCACAATGTGAGCTTCATAGCCGAACGGCAATTTCATTCCTACTCCGAGTGGAATAATAGCAAACTCACCCTTTTTGAGTGTAACATTAATAGCCGCCCTTAAATCAACCCAATCTCCGTTCGGGATTTGCTTAATCTTTTCGATGTCTGTAAAGTATTTAATTTTAATTTCCATATTTAACTCTCCTTAATTATTTTTTATCGCTAAATGCTTTGACAATTGCAGATATTAAACTGAGTAGTGAACTAAAAATTGTGAAACCCCATACTGCAATAAAACATCCGTTAGGCACTACAATCCCATTTGCGTTGAGTAAATAAAGCGATATAAGAAAAAATATCATTCCCATATATTTGTCGTCCTTTCTATATTAATCAACCATATCCACATAGTTATACAAAATATGCTTTTGCTTTTCTGAATCCGAACCAAATGTAACATCAAGGTGATAATGTCCCATATACCAATGTTCATAATCCAACTTGTTATCAATGTACTGTAGGTATTCGGTTAAAATGTCCGGACTGTACCCCACATTGATACAACTGGTGATAAATTCGGTTGGAGCACAGTGCGTAATTACACAATCTACCTTCCAGTTATACTTATCAAGATTTGCCAATCCTTCCTGCATTTCAGCTTCATTGGGTAATTCTTCTTCCCACCAGTCAACATCCTTTGTGCGATACTGTATATCATGGCTTGATGCACCGCCCATTGTAAAAAATGTTTTGCCGTTAATTTCAAACACTTGTCCACGCATTAGATGATAAATATTATCTTCAATCTGATGTACCTTTCCACCCCATTTTTCAGTTACAGGGTAACGATTCAGCAAGGGGAATTTTTCGTGGTTTCCATCTACAAACAAGGTTGTCCACGGTTTGTTATTAAGCCAATCTCGCCAATACATTTCAGAATTTCCATTATTCCACACTAAGCCAAAGTCACCACAAATAATTAGGTAATCATCTCGTGTTAGATTGTTGCCCATTGGAAATCGTTTAGAACTCAGTTTGTGTATGTCATATTTACCATGTAAATCTCCAGTAATATAAAACATATATTTCACCTCTTTCCTTTTAAAACCTAAATTTTATTCTTTCCAAAGTTTTGGCTTACCATTTTCATCAACGAGTAAAGTCATAGCTCTATCGCAAAGAACAGCGTACATAACTTTAGTTTCTGTATCATAAACAATTTCAGCGTTGGCTTCTGAATTGTATCCTATGTATTCAAACATATCACTGGTTTTACTTAACGCTTCGTTAGATACGCAACCACTAATCAATACCGAAATTATAATGATAACTACAACACAAGCAAGTATTCTTTTCTTCATTCTTCCACCGCCATATATGTTTCCTCAAAGATGTCCTGTCTACAAGGATAAATCTCACCTCTGACACCCTGAACTATGTAGCTATTCAAGTCGCATTTCATTTCACCTTTAAGTGTATGAATATATAAACTTCCATCATCTTTAAAATAAAGCAAACCGTCTTTATACGCTTTAATTGCCCATATAGGAATAGTGAAGTCTCCTTTATACTGAAAGGCTTCAATCGGCATTGCTTTCTTAATGTATTTCATATATACCTCCTTAAAAATGACTTCCTATCTGCACACCCCACATAATACCAATATCTACAAGTACAATAAGGTATGTGTACCAATAAATGTTTTGTAATGCTTTTTTGTTTGGATATGTAGTTTTATGTTCGTAAACAGTAGCACCTATGTTAAGTGCTACACATACCAGTAGCACTATAATTGTTATCATATTAACAATAATTCGCATATCATTCTCCTTTTAGTTAATCCACTTAACAATTGTGTTTCCTTTGTATCCTTTTTGCCACACATACCAAGCATAAGCTACAGCACTACCACCACCTGCTCGCATTTTATCAAATTCTCCATTTTTGGCACACAAAAGTCTTGAGCTTGATACATAAATTGTTTGTGGCGGATTAGTGTCAAATAATTTTCTTCGTTTTTTACCCTCAAGAAATTGCAGTTTAAGAAACAGTGCCACTTTGTTACCTTCTGTAACTGTATCTAACGCTTTTTCTACAAATTCATAAGCATATTTATAAGGTGGGTTTGTAATAATACTGCCGTTCCACGAATTAGATTTTGACTCTGCTAAAAAATCGAATGTTTCAGACATCCCTCCGTCACGATAAATTAAATCTGTTGACTTAACATTGTAACCGTGAGCCTCAAATACTTTAGACAAATGACATTCTCCACAAGCACATTCCCAAATGTTAGGAGCAAAATCTTCTACTTCAAGTAGAAGTTCAGCAGCTTTAGGTTCTGTGGCATAATAATCATTTGTTTCTCTTACTTTGTCTGTATGGTTAGAAGCACCTAATGTTGTATAAATGCTTTTACTATTTCCTGTCCAATCTTTCAAATAATCTCTCCTTTTAAATATTTAACATAAGTTTTTAATGTGTTTTCAAAAAATCTATCCCATTCGTTTGATACATTGTATATGTTTGACTTCTTCATTAAGTCAGTGTTTAAAAACATATCTTCAACAAAAACAACTGGTGGTATTTTATCGACCAACACAAAATTCTTGATATTGTGAAACACAATCCAAGCTTCATTTCTTAATACAATGCTTCCCCAACTATCAGGATACATAAATTTATCTAAGTAATTTTTGTCGCAATTAAAATATTTCTGTAATCTATATGTAAGCGGTGTACCTATGTCTTTAGGGGCAGGTCTATGCGATTTAGAAAAGAAATCCCTATGTTTTATCCATAAGTCATTGTCCTTTACAAAACAATGACACTTGCATTTATTCGGTATAAAATCAACAATAAAACTCGATTTAATACCTTTTAATTCTACTGGCTTAACAAGTTTTGGTTCTCCGTATAACCTATATGAATAAATTTCGCAATAAGGCGAGTCAGAAAAGTATTTTTCGCAAACTTTCTGCGGTGTTGACATTTCATATGTACAAGGTAACACTTTACAATCATTAGAAACGAATTGATAGTCGGTATAATCAAAATAATTGTCATCATTACAGTCTTTAATCAAACGAAATCTCAATAACCCATATACTGTATCTGTTTTGTACCACTCACGATCATAATTATTGTTTCGATGTTGAATGCCTTCTAACATTGCATTTTTCAGTATTTTGTTAATATACGATAAGTAGTCCCTATTCTCATAAAGTGTTACATTCTCAACGACTTCATCTTTAAAACAAGTTATTGCATCCGTTTCGGTTTTGGCATACACGATTGGTTCATACTCTTTATCTTTTAGTTTTAATTTCCATCGTCTCACTTACTGTATTTTAATACTCCTTACATTTGAAACTTGACAATGTTGGGAAATAAAAATGCTATCAAGCAACATATATTTGCTCCCCACAATTCATCACTTCTTCTGTGGTTTTCTTCCACAGCTAAATTTCTCTGGGCAATATCCAAGCACATCGCATTTTGGTTTCATAACCATAGGAATAAGTGTTGTCCATTCTTCGGAATAGAGTTTTAACTGCTTTATATACTCATTAAAAAGTTCTCTATACTCCCAATACGCTCTCGAACACATTCTCTGTTCTGCCATACTGATAACACTTCTAACATTTCGCTTATCTACAATTTTAGTAGTCATACCCAACGGAAGTAACATTGCAGCATCCTCTCTTTTGACACCACTTTCTTCAAGATTTTTAAGTGTTTGGCTTATAGTGTCAATAGCGTTGTTGTACCAAGTTTTCTGTTCTTCAGTCTGTACTGTTTTGGGAACTATGTATTCAAAGTTATCGTAGTTGACATATCTTGTACTGCTCTGAAGTCGTGTAGGACTGCCACCAATATGTGTATACCATTCCCTAATTACTCTTGCTGAGTAATCTTCAATAATTGCTTCAACATTTACAAATTCAAACACTCTACCGTGATTAGATTTAATACAATCAAGACCTCGTTTGTAGTTTTTTTCGCTGTCTGTAATATCTTTTCCCCAACATATACCTGCTCGTCTGCCCATTAACGAAATTGGATCAATGGTTGTCTCTGGTAAGATTGTGATTTTACCCATTTAGTTTTCCTTTCTATATATTTTTTATCAAAACAAATTGCATCCTTGTTCTATAAATTCAATATTTTTTTGTCTGTACTCTTCGATAGTTATACCAAATTGTTTGCAAAAACATTTATCACATAAAACTTCTCTATTGTCTGGTTTATTTTCAAATCGACCACATAACTTATAAAACATGGCAATTTGGTTTTCCTTCATTGCACAACCACAATTTCCACAAATTCTATTAAAATATTTTTTAGCCATATCTTCTGAGAGTCCTTTAAGTTCGGCATACCATCTCACATTTTCTTTGGTCGGTTGCCTTTTTAGAAAATCATTGTTTTTACATACAGGTCTTTTCCAAGCTCCATCTATCCACTCTTGTTTGGTATACCCTAATCTTTTAGCTGTGGTTATATCATACTGTTGCTGTGCAGCCTTAACAAACCATTCATATTGATGTGGCTGATGTATCTTTATTAATTCATCTTCATAGTTTGAAGAATAAGGACAGATTACACATCCAACTCTACTTGCACCATTTAAGTATCTCTGGTTAATTGGTAGATTCTTTATCATTAGTAGAAGCCACACATCTACATTTTGTAAATCTATAATCGGAGCTAATTTAATCCATTTTTTTGGAAAACACGAAAATCCAAATAAAGATTTATCAAAATCATAATCCATAAAAAATTCATATTTTGCTCGTTTAGTGCTTTCAAACTTTCTAACACCTAATACCTGTGCAATTTCTGCTTCTTTATCATACACCTTTTGTGCTTGTCCTTCTTTATACACGGAACAACAGGATCGTCTAAATACTGAAGGCAGCATATAATTCTTATCTTGTATCCATTGTCTCCATCCCGTCTTTGGATTTACAATTCTAATATTGGGAATTTGCTTAATTCTTTTATATACATCTGCTGTTTCGTTTGAAGTATTGAAAAATACAAATTCATAATCAGGTGTAAAACCAATAATATCTAACATATCATTCCAAATAGCCATTGTGAGTTCACTATCTTTACCACCTGAATGATTTATCTTATATGTCTTTTGGGGATTGTTTTTTACATAATCAGATAGTCTGTCTACGCATTTATTATATAAATTATTTACTCGTTCTTTTTCACACTCTAATGTATCTTTCAGTGATACAGGGGTGTAGTCTTTAAATAAAGACCTGTTATCTTTTAATACAGAAAATTCTCCTCCATTTTCAACTTTAAATTTCAGTAAATATTGTGAAGAATATAAATCCGACCAAACAGTTTTTGTATTGCCACCATATATCCAACACGCATCTGGAAGAGGTGCAATTTGAGGCAATCGTGATTCGATAAACTTTTTTTCTTCGGCAAAAATTGGCTTTGCTTTATATCTGTTAGTTGCTATCTCTGTTGATTGTTTTATTTTACTCATTACACCATCCTCTCTATATCTGATAAGTTGGAAATAATAATTGTGTTCGTGTCTTTGTTATGTATCACTTTGGCATCGGTATCTAAATGCAAAATTAAAGATTTGCTTTTCGACCTGTAAGGATGAAGAATGATTTGTGTGACATTGTTAGCAAACAGCTTAAAACGAGAACTTCTGCGTGTGAGACTTGATAAATTGACTGTCTTAGTTTCGATATAAACTTCATTACACCAAACTAACCCATTATCAATCTCAATACTGTTTGCCATAAAGGTGCTTAACTGCGACAACTCAAAATCTACCGTTAAGCCGTTTTCTCCAATAACCGTTATGTATGGCTTAAATTTAAACATTTTCAACCTCCTTAAAGGATATTCTGTCCGTCAGCATTCTGCTTTCAAGACACATCTTGTCAGTACACATTGCTTCGAGTTGTCTTGAATAGATTGCCCTTGAGGGCTTTGGAACAAACGAAAGTTGTCCGTTATCCCATTTATTAAGAAACACCCTCAGTTTGCTAATCCTATCTACGAGTTCCTTATACTCAGATAAAAGTCCGGTTTTATAGTCGTTCATTGGTTGTCCTCCTTTTCAAAATAGAATTTCACAGGCTTTTCAACTTCTGTGATTAACCCATATTTCTTAGCCAAACGATAAATAAAAATGTCTTTGAGTCTTGATGTTAGCTTTCCTAACTGCTTTCTGAAATCTGCAATAGGCATTGTTGATTTGTAGAAATTACACATTCTACAAGCAGGATTATAATTTTCAATATCATTTGCACCGTTATACCAATAAACACTTTCAATATGGTCAACTTGCATATCCTTTAGTTCAAGTTCACAACCACAATATGCACAATGCCCGTTGTATTTCTCATATACTTTAAGTCTTACTGATTTAGGGATAGGTTTTCTTTTCATTTTATCACCCCTCAATTGTGTTTATTTCAAGCGTTGCTTCGTTGACAAATTCAATATAGATATGATGAGTTCTATATTCCAAATAACTAACTAATTGTGTTGGTGGTGTTTCGTTGGTAATCAATGCCGATATAATAGTCTCAATTACTTGGTCAAATTCATTCTCTGATATTGTCAGTGATATGCCGGCGTTAGGGTTGTCCTGTACAAAGCTAAGCAAGGACTCATAATCAATGTTCTTATGCAAAACTAAGCTCCTCCTTTGACTTATACTTTTCTTTATATGAACCGTGACTGTTTGTATGCTTGGCAAGGATTTCCCATTTGCTATCTTCTACCAATTCGTCAACGAGTATTTCGTCATACACGCCCCTAAAATCGTTTGTAATTAACGAATCTTTATAGATGGTGATTGTGCCTGTTCTAAAGGAAATATGGTCATAGGTTAAATATGACGAAGTATTCCAGTATGTATCGCTCATAATCGCCTGTTCGAGAATTGAAACAGAAGTTTCGTCAAAATCTTTGTTATCTTTAAGGACGATAAGGTAATTATAATTTTTGTTACTGCAACGCTCAATTGCTCTTTCAAGAGTTTTATCAGTTAAATAGTAAATCATATATATCTCCTATCTTTTATTATCATACGAGCCACCCTTTTGTGACAATACGGACAATCTGTTATATATGCTAAGTCACCTGAAGTTAATATCAGTTTGTAGTCATCCTTATCTGCTTCAAAAACACAGTTACATCTACGACACTCAAATCTGATTATAGGTGACTTCAAATTACCTTGTCTAATAATTTGAATCATTTAATTCACTCCTGTTTGCAAGTTTAGCTATCACGCTCAACAGTTTACGGACACAATAGCGATCGTAAACACCTTCATTTGCTGTATAAAAATAATCTTCTCTGTATTTGCGAATAACATCTTCTACATTGTTTCTTTGCACACCTTTTGCCTGTAGAAGTTTTCTAAGTCTCTTGTGTGTCATTATGACCTTCCCTCCCGTTAATTTTATTATTTCTTGTCTCTCTTGCTTTAGCAAGCTGTTCTGCTAACTCTTTTTTTCTTTTATCTGACATTTTATGTTTTCGTGGCGGTGAAATCTTTAACCAACTAACAGGAATTTCAAACATTGCAGAGCCATCTGTATTTTTATGTGTAATAATTACATTGCTGTCTTTCTCGTTTGCATATTTAAGAAGTTTATTTAGCCATTTTCTTTGAGAAGTAAATACAGTCATTGTTTTATCTTCTTGAAGAAAATTAATTGTTGTTTCTAAATCACTCATTCAATTTTCCACCATTCCGTTGCATTTGCAACATATTAAAATCTTTCTTTTATTAATTCAGTTTGCACGATAAAGATTCAACCTCTTCGCTACACCACGGACAATAAATAAATTCTTCGTAGATTGTTTTGTTTGTGCCTTTCTTCATTTCGACTATGTACATCAAGTAATATATATTCAAAAGCACAACCACAATGGTCACAAACTATTGCCTGTGCAAGAAGAGGTATCCTCTTCATAGTAGGGCTTCCCTCACTGATAATTCTCAACTTAATCCTCCTTTTTCCTAACAATAAGCTTCCATTTTAGACTTACACCAAGGACATATAACATACTCATAAACATCAATCGCACAAGATATAAGATGTGTGTCGTTCACATTAAAACGAAATTGACAATGACATCTCGAACATTCTTTTGTATACATTGTTTCAACTACTTGCAACTCAGGTTTGCCTTGCCTAATAATTTCCATTGTCACACTCCTCTCTTATTTCATATTTGGCTTGATACTTGTCGTAAGTAAGACCTTCCCATAACACAGGTATTTTCTGATAAGTATATTCCATGTCACTCTCAGTCCAATCATACTCTTGAATGTCGTAATACGCCTCAGTACATTCACGAGAACAGAAGATATTGTCATATTTATCTCGAAAATATGTATAGTCATATCTTAATTTGTTACTACACTGACGACAGACTGTCATAACTGGTGGATCGAGAGCATGAGGACAAGTGGGTTTGCAAGGCAAGTTTTTGCACATGTTGCACATCTAATTCTCCTCAAAATTAAAAATTCCATAAATTTCTGTGTTACACCAAGGACAAATAATCCATTCTTCCCAGTCCTCCCAGCCGTCATTTATGCTTGTGGCATAATGTGTGTCATAATAGTCATATTGAAATACACATCCACATTCTGAACAGGATATTGTATTTTGTTTTGATGGTTTGATTTGCAACTCAGGTTTGCCTTGTTTGATGATTTTCATTGTTGCACTCCTGTAAAACTCGTGTTTTATCTGCCATTTTTACACCTCTGGATTTGTTACTGTATGATATTTTGCTATTGCTTGCGTGCATTCACCTACGGTATTTTTTAAATCTATTTCGGATTCAGTTTTAAACTTATGAAATTTATATATTCCAACAACTTCACTCAGCACTTCAGCACCACACATAATCATATCAATGGCATTAGTCGAAAGGTTTTCGCTATCTGTAACACAAATCGCAACACTCTCTTTACCATTAACATTTCGTGTTAGAACCATATCTCCTTTATTAAGAGATTCATTATCTGGGACTTTGTATGTATATCTTTTTGCGTTTTTATCCTGTATGTGTCTTACTTGTACAATATACATTTATCATTCTCCTTCTTAATTCCATTTTTTCTTTGTAAGATAGGTTGGACGGAGCACAGAAGGTTTTAATAAGCTCCGAGTCAATGTTTTTGTCTATAATCATACTATTGTATTTCTTACTTTTACCTTTGTATTTGTCTGTAACCACCTCAATCTTACTATTATTGCTAAATACAAACGAAGCATATCCTTTTGTTATGTGTGTGTAAATCAAATCATCACAATGCGATACAATATGGTCACACACAACAGTAAAACCACTTCCATCTTCTTGCATTACGACAAGTACCATTAGCTCATCTAACTTTTGACACTCTTTAATGATGGCGTCAATCTGTTTTCTGCTCACAAAATGAATCATTTATCGTTCTCCTTTTCATTTCAACAAACATTTGTTTAATTGAAACAATTTAATCTGTATAAATCGTAATTAAGTTACCCAATTTACGATAACCGAAACAAAGATTGCCGCCATCGCAAATCAGAGCCTGTTCATCTTCTGTGAAATTGAACGGATTACTTAACACCTTGTATGTAATGTTACCGTAACCATGTCCTTCCTGCGTGTAACACATATAATTCTGCAAATCATCTTGTGTAACATCGTACTTCTTTGTGTGAAAGTTCAGCCAAATCGATTTTGCTTTCGGTGCAAGTTTCTTATATATTGCAAGATTTTCTTCACGAAGTTCATTCCCATTAGGCTTAAATGCCCATCCTGTATTTATCAATGAATTACCTCCTCAACAATCTTCGTTCTTGGGACATACATTCTTCTACGCTGTTTGTCCTCAATTTTTCTGGTTTCTCCAAGAATTTTTTGCAATGATTTCAACACATCAGAATGTGACTGAATCCATTCTGCTAATGGAGCATTAAGTTCTACACTATCTTTGGCTTTTCTGCGGTTCTCTCTAACTGTCATTAGGGCTTTTCCAAGTTTGGCAGTGTCGTGATACGACACATCTTCAAGTTCAAGCTTATGTAAGATATCTTGTGTTTCGTAGTCGTGTAATGATTCGTTTTCAGTATTGTTTTGATAGTCCTCTGTTGTTTGTGTAAAAAAGTTGATTGTATCTTCTAACTCTTTAGCTGTTTTGATTTTCGTCATCTCCTTTAATAATTTGTAATTAAAACTTCCGTTGAACTGTTGCCTGTTTTTACCTTAGTTTGATAGTTACAATTATTGTAATCTTTGATTAGATAATGTGTGTTGTAGTTCTTACTCCACTTTTTAAGAATTGTATTTTCTTTACCTTTGTGTTCTGTAACATTCGACAAAGCAAATTTGCCACCTTTTGAGTTAATAATGTCAAGTAAATTAAGAAGCTCTCTCTCATAATCTTCTGACCATTTACAAAAATAATCTCGTTCATATCCACCAACAGTAATAAGATAAGGAGGATCACAATAATAGAAAGTGTCATTAAATTCTGGCGAATCTAAATTCAAATTATGGAAATCGCTGCTGTAAAAACTAATATTTTTCTTGTCGATAGCTTCTATGTATTTTACAAGTTTATCCTCTAACGACTTAGAGAAGTAAGACCTGCTTGCACCAGACGGCATATTAAACTCTTTATTCTTATTAAAGGCTATTTGATAGTTGAATGCGTGAGTAATTAAGCAATATAAAACTACTGCATTTTCTCTATCAAGATTATCTTTCAGATTTGTATTATAGTAACTTCTTAAATTAAGAAATTCTTGCTTACTAAACTTGTTTAATTTGTATGTATCAATCATTTCTTTAACTTCGTCTACAAATTTGCTATCAAGATTTCTGAAGATATTAACGAGTGGTTTACATTTGTCGTTATACACAACCTGTTTTGCATTCACATTTAGTGAAACTTCTCCACCCCCCCCGAACAAATCTACAAATTTATCAATTTTCTTCGGAAAGAGAGGTAGAATCTGAGGCAGCAATTTATATTTACCACCAATATAATTAAAAGGATTTTTCAAATAATCTATATTTACCATCTCCTTATAGTGTTACTACTTGTCCTAATTTCAAACTTTCTTGAACTTTGATTACCCTTTGGTTTCTTGAGCCACACCAAGCAAGAGAAATATCTCTTTGCGACTCATCATATTTACCGTCAACAAGAATATCTATATAAGGCAAGATTTTGTTTACAATAAACTTAGATTTCAATATCTGTTCGTATGTATAACCTGTATATAGCCATATTGTTTTGCTTGGTAATTTGGTCTTAACCATTTTTACAATATTAGATATTTGTTGTTGATTTGCTTGTTCCAATGGATGCCCACCTGAGAGCGTTAGCCCCGATATATAATCAGGACTTAACGCTTCAAGTAATTCAGTCATAGTGTCATTAGTAAATGGTTGTCCGGCTGTAAAACCCCAAGTTGAAGGATTTTGACAATTATAACAATGTATGGTGCAACCGCTTACCCATAGCACAACTCTGACTCCAACTCCATTGGCAATGTCGTGTTTAGTGATTTTTATATAATTCACTCGTCGTTGCCACCCAAATGTACATATCTTTCTTTGATCTCTTGTGTTCTTCCTTGATTCCAGAAGTTAGTTCCTATATCCTTTTATACCCTCGGTTTCCCGATATTTATTAGGGGAGTAGACTATACAATATCATTGTTTGCATAAGAAACAATTCCCCGAAATTATAGTCGTTGAGCGTCCTCCATCAGCATTGCCTGTTAAGGAGTTTCGTTGCGTAAGAGTGACTTGCACACTCGGTAATCCCTTGCTTAATGTTTTTATGGTTTCTATCCTATCGGACTGACAGATTTAATCCTATACCGCATTCACACTTGCCGTTTCCAGCTATGTTGTAGCCATTAAGGTTATGGGGACTTCCCCGCAGTTTATTCGGTTTAAAGTGGGCTTATAACAAACCCACAAGTTCTCCGACAGATGTTCAATTTACTTTCATCTGTATTGCCACAGTTTGGACACCTCCAAATAAGTTTACCGTTTTCATTTTCTATTACATCAATCTCTCCGTCATATCCGCACGCTTGACAGTAATCACTTTTAGTGTTGAGTTCAGCATACATGATATTGTCGTAGATAAATTGCATAACAGACAGGACAGCTTCTGTGTTATTTTGCAAATTAGAAGTTTCAATGTAACTAATTGCACCGCCCAGACTTAATGCCTGAAACTGTGATTCAAGTTTCAGTTTTGCAAAGGCATCAATAGGCTCTCTGACATTTACATGATAACTATTTGTAATGTAGTTTTTGTCTGTAATACCTTCAATAATGCCAAATCTTCGCTGTAAACACTTTGCAAACTTATATGTTGTGCTTTCAATTGGAGAACCATACAGCGAAAAGCCTAAATCAAGTTGCTCATTCCATTCATCACACTTTTTGTTCATATATCTCATAATATCAAGTGCGAACGGTGTTACTTCCGGATCTGTATGAGATTTGCCTGTCATATACTTTACACACTCATACAATCCTGCATAACCAAGTGATATTGACGAATAACCACCAACAAGTAACTTATCAATGGTTTCACCTTTCTGAAGTCTTGCTAATGCACCGTGTTGCCAAATAATCGGAGCTACATCCGACACTGTTCCTTTCAGCCTCTCATATCTGCACAAGAGGGCTTTATGACACAACTCCAATCTCTCATCGAAAATCTTCCAAAACTTCTCTTTATCTTTACCTGACGATAAGGCTACATCAACAAGATTGATTGTAACTACGCCTTTGTTGAATCTGCCATAAAATTTGTATTCACCATTTTCTTTGTACGGTGATAAAAAGCTTCTACACTGACTGTTCGGTATCAACAGTCTGGACTATATCTTTGGGAGTTATTATGCTAACTCGCTCACTCCGCACTTCCATCTGTATCATTATTCAGATGTACTCTACTCACTTCATCACACAAAGCTATTTGTGCTATGCTTTCGATAGTCTCTTGACCTTACGCATATGCGTCTTGGCACAGGATAGTTCAAGTCTAAATTTCACCCCAAAAGTCCCCTGTTAGCACACTACTTAACTGTCATTTCCTACAGTTCCTATTCGTGTAATGCACACCATTTTGATTTATGTTCACGGAGTTTTAGATGAGCCGTTTAACCCATCGAAGGAAAACAATTTCCTTCTTTTAGCTTTTTCATCACCTTTTCAGATATATAATCTGGAACAAGCCTCTTAGCTGAACACTTTGCAGCTAATTTCGTTAAATACCAATACTTGCCGTCCTCAGTAATGTTATCCTCTTCAAGTACATAAATAAGCTTTGGAAACGCAGGTGTAATCCATACACCCTTTTCGTTTTTTACACCTTCATACCTTTGATTAAGTGTTTCTTCAATAATCATAGCGAGGTCGTGCTTTTCCTGCTCGTTTTTAGCCTCGTTAAGATACATAAACACTGTGATAAAAGGAGCTTGTCCATTAGTTGTTAAAAGTGTCTCTACTTGATATTGGATTGTCTGAACACCTTTGTTGATTTCCTTCTGAAGTCTTTCTTCGGCTATTTCGGCAATCTTATTTTCGTCAGTTGGAAATCCACACTGACTCCACTCTCTTCTCAACTCATCTTTAATGTGCTGTCGGCTAATATCCACAAACGGTGCGAGAGCGGTAAGACTGATACTCTGTCCACCATATTGACTGCTGGCAACCTGAGCTATAATCTGTGTTGCAATTGTACAAGCCGTTGAAAAACTATGTGGTTTTTCAATCATAGTGCCACTTATAACAGTTCCATTCTGGAGCATATCATCAAGATTACACAGGCAGCAATTATAAGTGTGCTGTGCAAAATAATCCTTGTCGTGGAAATGAATAATTCCTTCTCTGTCAGCCTCAACAATATCTTGAGGAAGTAAAACTCTATCAGTCAAATCTTTACTGACCTCACCTGCCATATAGTCACGCTGAGTAGGAATAATGGTAGGATTCTTATTTGAGTTTTCTTGTTTGATGTTCTCGTTACTTAAATCAATCAGTGAAAGGATTGCATCGTCAGTAGTGTTTTTCTTACGGATTAAGCTCTGTTTATATCGGTAAAGTGTGTATCTTTTCGCCAAAGAAAAACAACCGTATTTATCTATGTATTCTTCAATTAAATCCTGTATATCTTCGACTGAGTAAATTCGCTTACTTCGTCTGAGCTTATCATAAATTCTTGTAGCAATATTTTTAATTTCGCCATCAGACAATGTTTTTTCACAGTTTGCATGGGATTCACTATTTGCTTTTCCAATTGCAGAAATAATCTTATTGCGGTCAAAATTAACTTCTCGACCATCTCGTTTAATTACTTTCATCTAATCACCTATACTTTCAGAGAATATCACCATATGTAAGATTGCTAAAATCAAATAAATTATGGCAATTAGTACAAGATATTCTCGCTGAGTTTTCATCGTGAAGTGTGATTCTATGTGTAAGCTCGCAGAAAGGGCATTTGATAACGAAAGAAAAAGGAAAATGAGAGATGTATGTACGAATAATGTCGTCTTCATTTATGTATGCGACTTTATTTTTTTTACTCGTGTTTTCTTGCCATTCTTTTTTGCCGAGTTTTACACCTTTAGCCAAACCTCTAATGTAATCAGCAGAACCTTCAATTTTGTGTGGATTATCTTCTGCGTTTGTTACGAATAAAACATCAATTTTATGTGCGTTTGCGTACTCAATTTCCTTGATAACACCTGTTGAATCGTACCATTTTTCGCCTGTCACCCATATTTCATCACATTCGGCAAGCCGATACAGACAAAGTTCAAGTCCATCTTCATAAGACATATCATTGTACAGAAAGCCAAACATATGTATCGGTGAAATAAACATATAATTCGGATGTTTCTTTTGCTGTATTTTAATTATTTCTTCAACCTCTTTGAGGTTGTTTTTGTCACCACCGTATTTATGGCTGATATACACTGTTTTTTCAAATTGCTTCATTCAATTCCTCCTATTTATTTTTTACTATCAGTAAATTCAAAGCATACGCATCACCTCCTTTTGTTGTTACCTTTAACCCTGTATTAGTCTTTATTTTTGATTGTAATTCGCAACTCTACTGTTTTACCATCCTTTAAATCCCATTCATACCCACTTGAGATTTGCTTTGGAGAAGAAAATCCACCCAACAATTTATTTACCATATAATCTCTAACAGCTCCAATTGCTTCATCTGTAACTTCAGATTTGTTTTGCCACATATATTTGTTTTTATGGTTTAATGTGCCAGCGTATATGCCAAAAGCACCACAACCAACATGATATTCTGCCATTTAAGTTCTCCTTTTTGTTGATTTTTAAACTTCATATCTATTAATTTCTTTAGCTGTCAATTCATCTTCCCCATTCCTTTCGTTTAGTCCTTATCCATCTTTGCTCCACAATCAGGACATTCATTAGGTATTATCAAATGTGGTAATAATTCATACGGTTCTAAATAATGTCCACATTCAGAGCAATAATAATAATCTCCATCACAATCATAATCTTTTATCCATTCAGCCATTACCATTACCATCCTTTCTCTCACCGTAACTGCAAAAATCATTTAAGTCATTATAGACATACTCACCGTCGCTTAAGTTGTAAATTCGTTTGCATAAAATCATATTTAAATCATCGTCATATTTGCCAAAAATACAATCTTTACACCTGACAACCTCCTGCACATCGGCAATGGGTACTGTATCAAACGATTTTGTAGCATTATAAGCGTAATCGTCTGCTAAAACTTTCTGTGCAGCTTCACGCTCTATATATTCTTTTTCAATCATTGTTTACCTCCATTTTTGCACCGCAGTTAGGGCAATAATTCTCTTTAATTTTTACCTCTCTACCACACTCAATATGAATCCATCCTTCAAGTTGCCCGTAGGCGTCTCGGATTTCTTCCCACTTACCGTGTTTAACCTCTTGCATATCACACACCGTAGCATGATTGGGTTTACTACCGTCAACTTCGATAATATGCTTAACTGTTTCGGCATTTCTCCTTGAATTAAAAAGCAAAGTAAAATTGTTACCATTATAATTGGGTATATCCAACGCATAGTAACCGCAATTATCACGGATTTTTAATTCTTTTTCAATCATTGGTTGCACTTTCTTTCCCAATCCTTTTTCATTGCCTTGCGTTTTTTCGGGCAATCCTTCCAATTGCGATTTTTTCGTTTCCAACGGAAAGAAAAAAGTTTATAGCGTAAGCCTTTGTATTTGATACCGTGATACATATTATTTCACCGCCTTAAAATCAATAATATTTTCGTACCAATTGAAGATGTGGACACGAAATCCGATAACCGTTAATTCGTAGGTTTCGCCCTCCTTTAAAGCACCGAAAACATCAGACGAATTGAATTTCCATCTGAACAATGTATCTGTGTCCTCGAAAACATAAGTCTTTCCGTTTTCATCTTCACCGTAAATAAGATATTTGCTGTCGGTCTGACCTTCGGCAACCTGTGTTGTCACACGCTCTTTATCGGTGATTGTTACGGTGTATGCGTGGTCATTGCTAAAACTTATCACAGGAATAGCAATAACTGCGATAACAACTAATGCGATTGCTGTTAAGCAACCTAAAAAACTTCTATTTGACATTTTCTTTCTGCCCCCTCTTAATTAATCTTCAATACTGTATCCTGCCAGTTCAGCTACAAATCCTGTCAATCTGGCTACATATGACTTAATATCCTTAAGTTCTGATAAGATAACCTCCGCTGTTGATACTGTATTTTCCGCTGTCGGCTTTTTCTCATCGGCTCTTGAGTTCCATATATTTTCAGCAAGCAGAGATGCGTTTGTAGGTTTTTCGATTTTATATAAGAAAGTGAAATTGCAAGCTTTACATACAATGTCAACTCTGTTCAAAACGGGGTCATACCCATAACATAAGTCCGTGTTATCACAAAACGGACAACCCTTCTCCAAATTTAAAATTGGTTTTTCTTCTTTACTCATTTATTTTCACATCCTTGTAAAACTCATATCTGTTATCTTTGTTTTCAGCTTTTATTGCAATCGCTAAATCTCTTGTGCTTATTTCGTCTAAACTATTAATACTTTCCATTAATCTGTCAATTAATAAAATTTTTTCACCGTTTGCAACTGCATCAAGCACATCAGAACTACAAACTGCTTCGTACTTCCTCATTTTTTTTACACCTCTTTCATTAATTCTCTTTGAGAAAAAACTCCGCTATCAACATACTTCTCAAGGCTATCTCTTGCCATCACTCTTCACCGTCCTCAATAGGTTGATTCCAGCATTCAGCACAGCAAATATCTGTTCCGCCGCAATCTTCTATTTCATCCAGCCCTAACTCATGCGGACATATCCATTTAGGTATTCCTTCATCGCTAAGCTCTATTTTTGGAAAATGTGTTAGCAACACGCTCAGATAAGTCCTCTGTGGATGTGTATTACTCCACTGCTGTACTATTGAAATTGCTTTTTCGGGATAAGATGACTCAAGCTCTACGCATGCTATTCCTACACCGTTATTTTTAGCACATAGAGGGCATTCAGTCCCATAGCACACTTCGCAAAGTTTACCTTTTTGTGTCATTCTATACCTTTCGGTAAGGTAATTTGTAGTAATATTACAATCAATCATTTAATTCACCTCTATGAACTTCATTGTATTTTCTCTTTGTCATATTTTGACTGTCCTTCTACAAACTTGTTCACCCATTCTGTAGTTTCTGGCATTGTTTTGAGCAAGAACACACAGTCTTTAACATCTTCCTCAGTGCGATTTGAGATTACATAGTCAACTTTTTCTTCAATATCTTTAAACTCTTTACGGTCGTTTATAATACGCTCCATAGCTTTTACAGTTCCTGTTTTGCTGTCTTGATATCTTTTCTTCATTCTCAAGAATCTTTCAACAGCAGGACAATCTATTAGTACAGAGTCAATTAGTTTATCGCCTTTGTAATTATTCTTGAAATCTTCAAATCCTCTCGGATCAATTATGTAAAAATCAGCGTCATCAATTTGCTGTTGAGTTGTACAATATCTATAACCGTTAAACTCGGTATAAGCCACGATATTGGTCAGTTTATCAAACTCCTCATCTGTTACAAAAATGTGTGAGTTTGGAGATTCGTTATCTCTTCTTGGTCTTGTTGTATAAGATACGACCTTTTTGCGGTTATATTCCTTACAAACTTTGTCTACTAAGTAATCCTTACCAGAGCCTGAAGCTCCGAGAACTAATACAATTGATTTACCAGCCATCGTTGCCTCCTTTTAGTAACTGCTGAAATAAACATTATCTACCACTGCATACGGTGCTCCAAACGAATGATAATAACTCATTCTGAACGCTTTGACATGATAATCTCTATCTCCACTTAATATCCTTTGAGCAACCGAATAAGACAACTCACTCGGATCTCTTGTGTAAAGAATACCTGCCACATTGAATGTATTATAATCAAAAGCTACTGCTCTCAATCCACCGTTACTGTCAGCTAAATTCATTGCCGTTGAACCTACCAACCATTGACAATACTCGCTACAATTACCCGCTTCGCAATAAATTACTCTTGCCAACAAATCTACCTCATCTGACGATGTGTTATATGTATTATTTGATTTTGTAATAGTTTTTGTTTCTGCTTGAACTTCAACTTTTTCTGTTGGCGGTTCTGTAGGAGGAGAGGTTGTTTTAACCTTCTTCTTGTCTTTTTTAGTTTTCTCAGTTGGTTTTACTGTTGTTGGTTCTGTTGTGACATGCACGGTTGTAGGTTGCGTTGTTGGTTTGGCTACCGTATCTTTGGTGGCTGTATCTCGTGTTGCAGTGTCAGGGGTGGAGATGTTTGGTTCTCCACAAGCCGAAAAGCCAAACATCATACCTAACATTACCCATAAACTTGCTATCTTCTTACCAAATCGGATATAATCACCCTTCCTTAATTTCCCATTTTCTAAATTTATCCACATAATCATCAGTGAAAAAACCTCTAATAATAAGTGTTTGTGGGTTATTTGTGTCTATAAGCATTAATCCAAGTAGACTTTTACCCGACAACACTTCCTTGCCTTGTGCTACCTCAATAATGCCACTCATTAATTCATCTGCTATGTGAAGAAAATCGTCAAAATCATCTTGCTGAAGCTGAGTGTGTAACATTACTGTTCTATGTATTTTGTTTTCCATAGCTTACTCCATAACCGAGCCTACTGCCCACTTACTAATTACTGAGTAAATATCTTTGTCACACACACAAGTAATAGTATTCCAATCAACATTATGTGCTGCTTTGGTTTTTGCTCTTTCAACACCGTTTGCAAGAACAAGACTTGCAAGGAATGATTTGCCACTGATAGACCAATCTTTGCCATTTTCATCTTTACCGATAAGAGTTACTTCTTCGTCAATCTGACTTACAGCCTCTGTAAAATCAGACACATCCTTAAGTGTAACAAGTTCAATTTTTTGCCTCATTCAATCACCTTTCTTAATTTAGCAATTTATATTTTGTTAAATTCCAATACCCCTTTTTATCTTTGTAAATACCGTCTAAAGGCACATAAATTACATCATATTGTTTCAATGGCAATGATGCAAAAAGATAGTGTTTTAATGTTAAACTTCCTTCTTTTCCAGTACCAACCGAACGATACGAAATTCTTTTTGCAAATTCCTCGTTAGTTTGTTTGTTTTTAAGAGGGTAGACATTCTTTACGAGCAGTTTCTGCCTATCTTCAGCTTTGTGTGTGGTTAAATCAATATACCCCAAATATTCTTCCTGTGTTTGAATAATGCGTTTATAATTCCAAGCCTTGAAATTCATTTGATTTGCAATAGTTTCGATGCCATTTAGTATGTTATCTATGTTTTGAATAGTGAACGATTCTTTAATAGTGTTATCTTTCTTTAAGTCTGTACTATTATTTTTTACTATGTCGTACAATTCAAAATGCTCTGTTTGTAATACGGACTTCTTAATATTCTTGCGAAATCCCTTGCCGGTAGACGCTCTAAAGAATTGATAAGTTGCAAGTATGTATAATAGTTTCGATTGAATTCCGTAGTGGTCGAAGAAACCTATTTTAATTAAAATTTCTATTTTAGATAGTCCCACAGAAGTCTCTTGGTCGGAGAGACGAATTACATCTATAAAACTGGTCGGCTGTTGGTTGTAAACTTTAAAAAGTTCTGTGGCGACCTCTTCAGATAAAAACTTAACTGAACCAATACCTTTTGCAATTGCATGAAGGTCTTTGTTAAAATAATAGTTTCCTAACGAAATTCCGAATTTAGGCAATGTAATTTCAATATCTTTTGCTTTAGCAGCTTTTTCTCCCGTCTGTATTTGTTCATCATTCTTTGCACAGTTTAAATATGCTGTGCAAAACTCATACGGATAATAGTAGTAATAATAAGCACACAAATAACTAATCATACAGCATCCAATGGCATGATTCATACCAAATTGATAACTGGCACTGTCTTGAATAATCTGAAGAAACTCTTTAGCTTCCAGTTCTGCAACATTTCTTGGAGAGTTGGATTTATGACAATAACCTTCAAGTATTGACGGTAATGCTTTAGCCAATCTCTTTTCATCTTTATGTCCGATTGCTCTACGCACATTGTCAGCTTCGCTGCCTGACAGTCCGCATATTTCTTGAAGAAACTTAATTGTGTCCTCTTGAAATATTAAATATCCATTGTTTTTATTAAGCAGTTTATCTATAACCTCTGACGGATTTTTATGAGGTATATGCTTAAATAGTTCCTCTCTGTAAGAAGAACCTGATGGTCTAATAGCAGCCGTGACTATTGCCATATCCAAAATACTTTTAGGCTTATATTTTTTTAAACAATCTATGGCAAATGGAGACTCAAACTGAAAAATAGAACCTGTAGTTTCTAACATACTTTCCCATACATTTTGATCATCCCAATCAATCTCGTGAGATTTTGGATAAGGCAAATGAGCGAGTTTGCAAGTTTCACTAATAACTTGTACTGTCTTTAATACAAGCAAATCATATTTGGTCAACCCTACATCATGAATTTCATCCATATCAATTTGAAGAGTACAGTATCCATCTTTCTCAAACACACCGTAATTGTCAGCTAAAGTAATTGGACTAATAACAATTCCTGCTGGATGTACCGACTGTGCATGCTTAACACCTAACAAGCCATCATAGTAATAAAACAATTTCGGATACTTTTGTCTTGCTAAATCAGGATCGGCGTTAAAGCATTGTTTGATTTCTTTGACTTTTTGAATAGAGTATTCACACTCACTAAAATCGGTTTTTGGATGGCTTAATTCCCAATTAAGTCGAAATGCTTGTCCTATCAGATCAATAGCAGCCAAATCTTTCAGTGTCGAATATGTAGGAACTCTGGCTGTTTTTGTTTTACCGAATTTATCTATAATATACTCAAACATTTCTGGTCTATCCGATTCTACAACATCAACATCAATATCTCCTACTTCTACTCTGTCTTCATTACAGAATCGAGAAAATACTGTACCCCATTTTTCAGGGTTTAGGTCAATAATATCGGTAACATACGCTGTTCTTGAGCCACCAACTGAACCTCTTGAAAAACCTATTGGTTTTCCTTGATTTCTAAAATGTGAGAGAATTTCACTCATTGAAAGCATAAAACCCGACATACCTACTTTCTTAAAGACTCTCAGTTCTTCAGGTATTGCTTTATCAAATCTATCCTTTTCTTCTGATGAAATAACGCCATTATCAAGCTTCTCTTGATATTTTTGATATACCAATGAAGTAAATTTTTGTTCGTCTTTTTCAGCACTGCCATACAAAATAGGGTACTTAATCGATGTATCAAGCATAAACTCTTCGACACTATCTGCCATAACATTGGTGTTGTTAATAGCCTCTATATATAAAGAACTCGGTATTGCGTCCTGTGTTGCGAAAGCTTTCACTAATTCATCGTAAGACTTATACACTAAGTCCATCTTATCTTCGCCTTCGTAATGTTGTTTTTTAGCATCTAAGATTACTTGTCTACACTCTGCTTTATAAGAATTAACTGAGTGGGCGTCTGTTGCAGCTATTAGCGGAATATGATGTTTCTCAGACAGATATGCTAAATGTCTATTGTATTCAATTTGTTCTTTGCAATTGTGTGGTTGAATTTCGAGATAATCATACCCTTTAACTAATTGTTCATACCATGTATCTTCTACAGGTAATTTATTTAAAGGAGAAGCAAGACAGGCACTTGTTTTGATAATGTTGTCAGACAGTGAAAGAAACTCTTCAAACGAGATTCTGCCAACATAATAAAAATGATTTTTGTCAGTTCTTGACAAACTTATAAGCCGGTTGAGTTCCTTAACACCTTCATAGTTTTTCGCAATAAGAACTGTATGATAATTGTCTCGGATTTTGTCTGTATGATTTTTTGTTAAGTAACACTCAACTGCATGTATATACTTAATACCTTTTAAGTCACAATACATTTTCTTCTTAACCCAACCTTGTATATTGCCGTGTTCCGAAAATGCAATTGCATGCTGTCCCAACTCTACTGCTTTATCAACATAATCTTTGTAATTGGTAGCACTGTCTTTAAGAGAATAGTCTGTATGTATATGGTAAGCAACATAATTGTCGATAATATTAATCTTCCTTTCCGAACACTTCACTTGTCTCGTTTGGATGCGGGAAAGGAATAGACTCTGTGTACTTATTCTTATCCCATGCGTATTGTTTTCCAAACTCCATTTCGTTGGTGTAAAATCTACGAGATGGTGGATCGTACCACATTGGAATTGATAAATTCTCCTGTCCTCTCATCCTGTCTTTCAAAACATCCAATATAACATCATAATTTTTAACTAATTCGTCACCAGTTTGCTTTTCATTGGGCTTCACTCTATATAACGAGAAACTTCGATGAGCGAGATCTAACATACCTCCAGAACCACCAATATCATATTTACAAAGGCGAGTAACCTGCTGTCCTTTTCGTGGATGAATAACCAAAATAATAACAACTTGAAATGTGGCTGCAAATTTGGTCAACCAAGACATGAATGCGTTTTGTGTTTCGTTTTTATTGTTGTCGGTAGCTCCAAGATTGATGACCGTAAGATTGTCCAATATGAGCATTTTACAGCCATACTTCCTAACACAATCCTCCATTGATTTTTTGATATTATCGACTGAGTTGTCATAATCGTCTTTATAAATATAAAGACGATTTTTATAATATCCATCAATTTTAGTACGAGCACTTTTACTAACTTTGTAATATACACTTCCTTTACTGTCATGAAACTGATCGATATTATGTCTACCTGCAAATATAAAATTAATCCAGTTTTTCATCATCGAATTAGGCAGCTCTTTAGAATACAACCAAACAGACTTTTGTTGGTCAAGTGATTGACATATAAACTGTGACAGTAAAGATGATTTACCACTGCCATTAGTACCCGTCAGAATCGTAACTGTGCCATAAAACATTTTCATTAGCTTATTGTCTAACTCTGTAATGCCAGTATAAATACCGTCAATTTGAGAAAGGTCAACATCTTCAATGTCTGAAAAGTCAATAACGCTATCGACAGGCGAATCTTTTGCATCCAGTATAAGTTTTAGCACATATTCTTTTCCAAACCAATACAATGTCTCGTTGAGGTCACTAATAAAAGCTTGACTACCATCTGATTTTGTTACCTTTGTGGGCAACTGTACAATCTTTGTTCGCCAGTTTCCGAGTCTACTTGAAACCTCTTTAATCATTTTTTGTCCCGCTTCATCATTATCTGCACATACAATAATATCGGTGAATTGTTCTAACCAGTCCCAATTATGTTCAATCCAATGAAAGTTTCCAGCCCCAAGCGGGACACTAACTGCATTAGTGAATCCCGCTTCTATAGCCGAAGCACAATCAATTTCTCCTTCACATATTAGCAAAGGACTGTCAACATTAACACGATTCATATTGAACAATATTGGACTTGTATCTGCATCTTTTTGACACCATGTTTTTACTTCGCCTTTGCTCTTATCTATCTTATGACTTGGTCGGTATTTAACCAAAGTAAGTACATCGTTCGTGTCGTAATAGTTAAACACTATATTTTCATGAGAGTCTTGTCTAATATCGCAATAGTCAATTGTGCTTGGTGATATTTTTCGTAAACCTAAGTATTCTTCGATTTTGTTTTTTGAGTGACATTCTACAGGTTTTGGGTATCGGTACTGGGTTTTAGTCTTTACACCCATCTCTCCAAACGCATATTTAATGCCTGCTTTTTCAAATAAATACTGAACTGCTTCCAAATATGTATGTCCTTTAATCATATAAGCATCAATAATGTCAGTCGATATACCACATCCGAAACAATGAAAATTATATGTTTTGGGATTGTAAATCCAACTTGGAGTATCTTCCTCGTGGAAAGGGCAACATGCTCTCAAACGACTCTCATCAAAATTTTCAACTTCTAAAATTTGAGCTATTTCAAAAGCATTCTTCTCTCCTAATTTTTCTTTTGCTTTATGAATTTTGTCCTTTTCAATAAGCAAACATAATCACTCCTCAAGAAAATCAAAATCGTCCTCTTCAGTATAGCTTTTAGAACGCTCACAAAACGCCCGTACCGAACAAAGGTTGTTACAAAAGAAATCATCACACTTGTAATTATTAATATTTTTGTCTTTAGCGGCATACTGCACGAACACTTTATCTAACCAACATTCTTCTTCAAGAATTTCATTTATGGAAGCCTCAGCCCAAGATAAAGCTTTCTCGTATTCGCTCTTGTCAAAATCTACGATTTTCATTTCTCCGAGCTTAAACATATTAAAAATCAATTTTGTAGGATATGTGTGATATGTTTCGTATATGTATTTGGAATACAGGTACAACTGAAAAAGATACTTCCGTAACTCTTGTTCGTTCTTAAAAGCTCCTTTGCTTTTGTGATCGCAGATAATATACTCGCCATTCTTTTCAAGTATTAAATCGATAACACCAACAAAGTTATACTCGCCAATTTTGGTTTTAATCTTCTGTTCAACACCGACTACTTGATATTCAGAAAAAGCATCCTCAAAACCTCGAAAATATTCAAGACCTATTTGGTAATACTTCTTATTCATATCAACATAGCGATTTTTAGGGAAATCAGATAAAACCGTTCTTTTATAAGCATTTTTGTACTGCTCTTCAAGATCGAAAATGCTGCTTTGACCTTTGTAATAACTTTCTAACAATTTGTGACATAAAGAACCCCATTGACTAAAAGCGTTTTCCTCTTGGGGTTTCCTATCAATATATGATAAGAAGAACATACGAGGACAAGTCTGATAAGAATTTATATTGGAAAACGACCAGTATCGGTTTTTTAATTGTTTTAAGTTAATCAAAATGGTAACTCGTCCTCTGTTACAAATGTAGTAGATTCTGCCTTTGACGGCGTAGTTATATTTGCGTCATCACCACTTTCGTCACGCTTGTCGTCACAAAACTCTGCATCCCGTATCATAATTTCTACAACCTGACGCTTCTCTTTTTTTCCTGTTTCGTATGTGCGAGAAGTCAGTTCACCATCAATTCCAATCTTTCTTCCTTTTGAAAAATGCTTACAGATAAATTCTGCAACACTTCCCCATGCTACACAGTTAAAAAAGTAATCATCGTTGTCTTTGCCATAAGACCTTACTGCAATTCTAAAATTAACAACCGACTTTCCATTAGGTGTTGTTTTAAGTTCGAGTTCGTTTACAATTCTTCCAATTTCACATACTTGATTCATATTAAACCTCCCATTGTTCAAGTCGCTCAAGCACAATTTTTAGTGTCTCTACATCTGTGATTTTGGTCGGATTTTGATGTCCTGACATATCTGCAATAGAAGCATATAATGCTTTACTATCAACGCCTTTAGACACCAGTTCCTTACAAATAGACACTACTTTCCCTTTGAGCACATCTAAATCAGATACTTTCTTAGCTTTGGTACGCTTTGCTTCATCACTCAATTCTTCGCCATACCAAAGATTCAAACCAAGACCAAATAATGCTGCGTTTTTTGTTAGGCATCTCTTGATAGCTTTGTTTACCATCGTAGATTCTACCTGATCGGCTGATACAGACTTATTACGGTTATCCATAATAGCCAACTGTTCTTCTTGAGTTTCTCCGTTAATGGATAACACTGTTTCAACCCAACAAGTTTTTCCGTCAGTATGGTAAAGATTACCGTTATCGTCTCTGACCACGGTATATGACGACCTTGGAAAATACTCTTTTATGTATGCCCATGCAGACGCCCATGGTAAATAATTCATACCATTTTTCGGCTTAACCTTGCCAGACACATCAATTGATGATAATGTTTGATAAATTGACTTGTTGTCAGAAATAATAATTCCCCCTATATATTAATTTTTTGTTAATTCAGCACAATCATAAGCACCACCTCCTTGCAGTTTTATACTTTCTAATATGCAAAACTGACTTAATGATTATTTTTTAAAGGCGAACTGTACCGCCTTTAAAAATCTTTATTAAACTTTATATAAGTGAATAATACTTATCCTTCCAAGCAGTGTATTCTGCGTGTATAGTTTTTAGTTTATCTTGGAAATAAACATCTGTTTTCCCATCGTGTTCGGTATAACTCCGAGAATGCATTAGTTCAGCAAATGTAGGCATAAAACCCTGCTGTTCCAATATGTACTGCCTGTAAAACACTCCGCTTTTATATAACGAATCATAAGATAATAATTTCGACAAACGATATGCTTTTGATTTGCGGGTTATACGAGTTCTTAAATATTCCACTGTTATATTGTTAAGACGGGTTGTACCTCTTAACAATTCACAACCTTGAACTCTGTCGAATTTACGAACAATACCACTCCTTGTTGTAGTGGTTAAATATTTCAAAGAACACAATTTGTTGATCGTTATATAAGCTTCAGTTGGAATCTCGTAGAGCGTATTATTGTATGCAATAATTTTCTTTTCGTTATTGTTGTCTATAGACACATGATTGCTTGTAATCTTTATCGTGTCTCCTTTTGGGATGCCCATATAAGCCATCCAGACAAACCCTCTCGACAACAAATCAACATTATCTTCTATTTCCGGTGAAAATACAGCATCGAGTTGAAATTGTAAGTGTTGTGGAGATGAAACCAATACCGTATTAGCATTAATATCCATAGCCTGCAACACATATGAAGATATATTTGTATCACAAATATGATTCTTATACGCCCAATCTAAGTAATTCCTTAGCATCGAGGCATCTTGTTTCCGTGAAGCATATGTTTTACTGCCCGCTACTTTAGCCTGAACTTTCTGAAGATTTTCTTCTGTGAACCGTGAAATGTCCTTTTTAGATTCTCGTTCAAAAATTTCTATATTATTAAACAATGCCGTCGCTAACAGTACATTTTGTTTCGACGATAATGTCGAAACAAAAGCCATTTTCGTAGTCTCATTATACATATCATCAGCACCTCGAATAAATTTATATATGTATAATGTATCACATTTGGCATTATTTGTAAACAGAAACAATCGCTGAAAAGTTACATATTAACGCATTTCTCTTTGCACTTCACGATTCCATTCGCAAAAATCATAATAATCCCATCCTTCAATAATGGCAATCTTTTTTATTATATCGTAATCATCATAATAAGTAATACCTGCGTCATCTAATATCTGCTGATATTCCTCTCTTTTGCGTCCTCGTTCCGATGTATAATACCCAAACAAAGCGTCCTCAATTTCGGACTGTCTTTCTTTGTTGTATCTATGTCTGGAATTCACTCGATCTTTAGCCCATTCAAATTTTGAATAATGCAAAGTGGTCTTCAAACCTTCTGTTACTGTTGCCAAACCAACCAATAACAATTCTCCTATCATATATAACACCTCTTCTTATTTAAGTTTTATCCATATATATCCTACTGCCAAAACAACTAAGCAGAGGATTAATTGACCAAAAGTCACGCCATCACCAACCTTTTGTCTGCAAAATCTTGACTTTTCTCCCAAACATGCAGCAGCTCATCAAATGACAAATACGCAATTGCAGAAGAAGCAAGTAAATTTGCTTCTGTGATGCGAGTCATATGATACGAACTGAGTTTTGTAAGTTTTTTGGAGATTCGATCTTTAGGAATAGATATTGGGTTTTCACACAATACTATGCTGTCATACCTAAGACCAGAATTCTTGCTACTAATATACACATGCGTAGGCTGAGATATCTTTTTTATCGAAGTAGTCAAAGGAAGAACAACAACATTAGGACTGTATTTATTACCAACATCATTTTGAAAAATTACACCCGGTCTTATTCCGCCCTGTGTGTGTCCATCTTGTGGAAAATCTATGAGATATACTTCGCCAATCTTTGGCTTGATTCCTAACATTCAAGCCCTCCTTTCTGGATTTCTTGGCTTTATTATATCACACAGTTCGTAAATGTCAAGTTCGTTTTGCATATTTGTATGCTAAATATTTATCGCCATTGTTAAGCACAATTAGTAATTTTGCACAATTAATATCTATGTATCTTACTCCTGCAAACACTACACTGCTGCTTACAGGTTCTTTTCGATTACTGAATTGTATTACTCTATCATTCAATATCGACCATTTTACCGTATCATATTTTTTGTCGTTGAACACAAAATAATAGTTTTTCAGTACACTCTCCCAATCTTTTAATGCAACTATCATATATATCACCCTTGTATGTAGAACATCCGTTCGATTATTTATTATAACAAGAGAATAAGCTATTGTCAATATAGTTTGTTATATTGTGCAATTACATCACCTACTAAGTAAATATACTGATCCGCCTCTTCAATCGTCATAGTTCAAGTTATTCATATATATTCATTCACCTTTCACTATTATTGTACAAAATTTTCCTATCCAAATTCAACCCACAAAATATGGAAATAATATTGACAAAATTCTCCCAATATTATATCATCATATTAGGCTTGGAAAATAGGTAGGCTAACGCTGACCATCTTTCGATAGCCTACTTGGTATAGACATCACCAGATTTTCGCAGGTCGAAGTGATGTCTATTTTTTTATGTATAAAACCTTTGTTTTATACCCCTTCCGATACATAATGTTCGTACCGTAATCTATTTAACAATTCTTCAAGCGTAATTGATAGGGCGTATTCTTTGTCTGTCATACCGCCTATAATAGATTTTTTAAGACTAAATCTGTTTACTATCTGTATGTCAGGCGAATTTGCAACAGAGCGAGACGAAATAATAACATAACATTTCAAATCTTTACCATAGAACCGAATGTCATTTTCTACTCTTTCTATCATCTCGGTATGATTAACTTCGATTGGTTTATTGTTATTGTCAAACCACGGCATTTAGATACCTCCTTTTAAAACTTACAATTTAATCCGTTTTCAAATTGTCTATTATTACCCCTGCGTTTGTTTCGAGATAGCTAAAATAATAAGCACCAATTATCGAGTGTGGTTCTTCATATGCCTTTTCTCTTATCTGTTCATCTGTAATATTAGCACATTCGGCACATTCGATGCGTTCTTTTTTTATTTGTTGTATTTCTTTTTTGTAATTATTCGCAATTTTAAATCTAAGACTGCGAGCATAATCAATCTGTTTTTCAGACACACCTTCGATTGTAGGCAAATCGAGTTCCTTTTCAAGTTTGTCTGTGAGTTTTATAGTTTCAATTTTTTTACACTCTGGACAAAGCCCTGTGTTTTCATACCATGCAATCTTTCTTTCACGCTCAGATGTTTTACCAAAAAGTGTAATCTCACCTTTGTGTCCACACGAGTATGTAATGTCGTACTTAGCCATTTTCTACAAATTCGCCTCCAAGTCCGTACTTTCTTACAAAAGCCAACCCTATATCTAATACACAATAACACTCTCCAACAAAATTATAGCGTAATAGCGACAACCCTTCTCGCTTTACCTTTTCCGAGGCGTAAGCATCAAGAAACACCTCAACTAACCCATTATATAAATCTCCACCAATTTTTCTTGTTATCGGAAGCTTTTTATATTTTTGCCAAGCGTCTATATTGTCGATATTTTTAAAACCACATAAGCCTACAAAATCTTCAAAAGAGAGTTTTGATAATACACTTTCAATCTCATTTGCTCGCTTAAAAATGAGCAATATTTCTTTTTTGTTTGTAAGGTCATCTATGCGTAAGTTTAAATCAATTCTGCCTAATAATTCTGTGTATACAACCATGCATTTTGTGATTGAATCGCAAAAAGTTGTTGGAGCACCATATAAATAATTATATGCAATGATTGCATTTTTGCATGTGCTGTCGCCAATTCGTTTGGCATACTGAGTAATTATGTCTTTTTCATAGTCTGTGTATTCCTCATTTTCTATGTTCTTATGCCCAAATATGTATTCAAACAATTCATCAAATATTTCTTTTTGTGTCACAGCTAATCACCCTTTTTGTTATTTATTTTTGCCCTAAATCTCCTTAAGTTTCGAGCATTACGAGATAACTTATCTGATGGTAGGTTATATTCACCTTTAGTATATTCAGAATGGGCATTGTATACTTTATTAGATATATCCAACTCGTTACAGATTTCCTCCTGAGAAACCCCTTGTTTTTTTAAATCCGCAATATTGGCAGCCAACTTATCACCAATATCGACACCTTGACTAATTAGCATTTTACGCATTTTTGCGTGACTAACACCTACTTTCTTAGCGGTTTTCTTAATGCTGCCATATTCTTCATAGTATTCCGATATTGTTTTCATATAAATTCCACACCATAATATTTTTACAGAATTTGACTATCTCTTCAACAGTGTATTTTCGGGGATACATATTCTCCCAACATGGATTTTCCCAACGAAAATCCTGAATGACATCATGAATAGCATCGTCATTATAGACTTTATATTCGTTATGCGTAAAATCACAAAACTCATCTGTCCAAACTTCACCGTCATCGGTATCGATCATAAGATTACCATAGCACTCATTTGGTGCTTCAAGTGTAATAAAATTATAATTACTAATTACTGTTTTTAATGTTTTGAGATTGCCTTTAATCATAATATTGTATCCTCCTTATACTGTATCAATCCGACACATTGTATTCTCCATTATTATATCATAATATCAACAATATTTCAAGTGAAACTCGCTAATATTTTATTATTTTCCACAATGTTAAGCCAATCTATCGGTTTTTTTGTTTTCCTGTTTGTGAGCAAACCTTTTCTCAGTAAGGGCAATAATGTATTAAGATGAGTTTTGGCTTCGATATATGTTCCAAACAATCCGTAGGGCACATATGTGTCAGCAGCTTCATTATAACCATTAACACTAAATATGCTCTCTATCTTGTCCACTTTACGCACTCCTTTTTCTTTATCGGCATTAAAATACCGTCACCCCTATCTGAAAAGAAATATATTGGACTTGTTTCCCATTTGTCTTCACTAATTTTAGCTGTCAAATTCTGCCAACCTAAAACCTTATAAATAAGCAACATATATTCAGAATTTACCATAGGCAGCCTTTCACCAAAATCGTAAACAATAGATTCATGTCCCCTACCTTTATATCTTTGAGGTTCATCATCTTTAGCGTTCTGTATATAATCCTTTAAATATTCCAAACTTAACAAATCTAACTGTTCAGTGTTTTGGCAAGCTGACAAGAACAAACTATCAACATTACTGGGCGGAATGCTTACCTCTGAAATAGACAAATGTTCATTTAATCTTATCGCAATATAGTCTGATATAATAATCTGCCGACCTTGCTTGTCATAGAAACAACCTGCATAGTCTTTTCTCGCTTTTAATGTTAGTTTAATAATCTTATTGGCTGCACTTGTAGCACTTCTTAATTCTGTTTTATTCATTATTACGCACTCCTTTTAAAATATCGGTTTTATATCCAGTAATTATCATAATCGCACGGTTGTGTTACTTTACCTTCGTTATCTATCCACTCTTTAAAGCAAGGATAAATCATTCCACCTTTAAATCCTGTATCTTCAAACAAATCAAATGCATCCCAAATATCAATACTTTTATCGTAAAGACAACCTTTAAACACTGGCTCTTTGTCCTGTAATTCCTCATAACAATCGTTAATTTTAGTTAAAAAGTCTATTAGAGAATAACCGTGTGCAACCATCCATTTTAATTGAAAATCATGATACTGTTTTATGATTTCTCCTTGCTTGTTTAGTAATACCTTTACCATTTGTGCGTTACCGCAAAATATGTCCATATACCTTTCAAGATTTTTTCGATAAAAACTTCCTTTGTCCAGACTAATCAAGACATTAACAGCATACTCAAAAATCGACATCTCATCATCACGCCCACACAAAGATGTAAAAATATCTTCGATAGTTCCATATTTATCCAGCATTGAAGAATTGATTACCCGATCAATATCGTTGTATATTTTCTGTATTTTTGATATATCCATACTTTAATCCTCCTTGTAAACTATCCTTTACACATTCATTTTTCAAATATTTGTCAATAGTTGTAGATTTCATTCTACCTCCACAAATTCACCGTTTTCAAGCTTATATAAGACATCCTCTTTAATCTTCTCTCCATCGACTTGAACGGCTTTAAAATTAGCAATATTCAAGTCACTATCTCTTTCAACTAATACAATTATAGATCCTTTCTTTCCTTTAGCAGTGCTACCACGATCACCTACAATTATAGCATTACTGCCTCCTACAAGTGTTGTAGCATAGTCGCCTATAAGCTTAGCATTATTGCCACCCATAAGCGTTGAACCGCAATCGCCTATAACTGTTGCATTATATCCTCCTATAAGTGTTGCGTAAACACCGCCTACAAGTTTAGCATTATCATTACCTGTAAGTATTGCACCATCACCGCCTATAATTACGGCATTTTCACCACCTACAAGCTTAGCATTATGGCGTCCTACAAGTGTTGTATCATTGCTACCTACAAGTTCAGCCCAATTACCACCGACAACTATTGCACCTGCATCACCTATAAGTTTAGTACAATCACCACCCACAAGTTTAGCACAATACATGCCTGCAAGTATTGCATAGTCACCGCCTACAACTGCTGCATCATTACCACCCACAACTGTTGTAGCCTTGCCACCTATAAGCTTAGCACGATCACCACCTACAAGTTCAGCATGACTACCACCCACGAGCTTAGCACAGGTACCACCTGCAAGTTTAGCATTGTATCTACCTACAAGTGCTACATTATCTGATGTTTCTGCCTGAGATTTTATATTCTGAGAAGCAAAATCGAAACTTGCTTCAATGAACTGTGACAAACTTAGCTTTGAACCAATTTTCAACTTTTTGGTACAAAATTTCTTACCATCATCTGTTTCAGCACTGTCAAGTGCTTCAACTTCGGTAAATTCTGTAATATTACCCTCGTTGTCAATAAGAGGATAATAGTCAAGTACATCAAGCAGAAATTTGCAGAAGTGCATCCCGCTTCTGCAAATTTCTGCGTCTTCTTCTTCAAACACAGTGTTTTCTGCGTACCGTTTACCCCTACAGCCTAAACCTTTGTTAAATGCTTTATAGCCTTTCATTATTCATTCTCCTTATTTTCGTCAATGTATTTCTGTACAATCACAAAAATATCATAAATTTTATTTTGACACCATGTCATATCTTCATATACATCTTTCATATCATAAGGTGCCTCATTACTTCCGTGTCCATCTGAATCTAACCAAAGATATGTTTCATAAGATACATCAAAATTATCGTAATAATCATAAACATTATCACAAAAACATTCAATGTTATTTCCTTTCTCGATTGATAAACTACATTCCTGTCCTTCAGGTGAGAAAAAAGATAACTCTACATAAACACTTTTGTCATCTTCAGATATTTTGATGTCATCGCTTATAAGAATATCAATTAAGTTATCTGGTAATTTATACATACTTTATTCTCCTTGTTATGCACAATTCAGCCACTGAGAATAAATGTAATCATAATCTACTCCCATAATATCCGCAAGTAAATTTAAAGTGTTCATTCTTTGTTACCTCCTTAATTAAAAAAACTATATTATGTAATATTACATAAACAATTTCGAGCTATAAAAGTGTTTTAATCTCTGTTTGCCGTAATCAAATCATTATTATATAATTAATGCCATCTGAATCCATCCGAACCTTACAGTCTTGTTTCTTAAACCAATTTGCAACTTCTGGTGAGATTGTTCTCCCTACACCTAATTGCACCAAATCGTGCCAAACATATGGTATAGTTTCATATTGTACTAAAGTTAATTTATTTTTTCTCATATCCACAGCATTATCAATTGATTTCCATTTTATAAAGATTGCTTCTGTTTTTTTATTAGCTCTATACTTTTTGCCGTCATACCATTTATATAACATTTTTTGCACCTCATTTATGAATATAACTATTAAACAATCTTAAAAGTAATTACTTACAGATACACTTTACGCAACTCCATATCTGATAATCCGATTGTTCCATCAAGAAGATTGTATAACATATTATATTGCTCATTCTCATTAGTAGCATTGTTTGAAACGAAATCAAGAATATTACTAATCAGTCGATAACTCTCACCAGTTATATTGAAATTTTCTTCAATATATAACAAAAACTCTGATTTATTCATTTATATTTCTCCTTATCATTTATATTTCTCCTTAAAAGTGCCGTTTTAATCTTCTCTAAATATATATTCAAGTTCTTCATATCCAACCGGAATATCATCTTCAACGGATATTGTACACCAAGCCCAACCGCCAACTTGATCTTTATTGATGCCATAATAATCTCCACCACCCAAACCGTTGCCTACGGCTGTCAATAACGGCAGTGGATGTAAAATCCAATCATTATTATTGCATCTTGCTTTATACTTGTCACAATCGAGATATGCTCCTATTGTATGATTAACAAGATACTTACCATCAAGATACATTTTATCCTGATGTATGCTGTGTTTTTCAACCTCATCTCCCCAAGCAAACTCAAAGAGTATCGGATTGATTTCTTCTGTACATTCCGTTTGAGAATAATCACCTATCCACGCCACTTGACATGGATTTTTATATAACAATTTTGTAATTGAAGAAACAAATGGATTATACCACCATGAATGTTCTGTCAATTTTGCCATTGTGTACTCGCCATCAACTTCTCTGTTATATGCGGTTATTGTATTTTTATTCTTAATTACAACATTATAATACTGTCCCATAATTAAACCTCCTGCACTGCAATTTCAAGACCATTGTTCCTCAATACATAATCAATCAAATTATCTATCACATCAGTTGCCAGTTTTTTAGCTTCAAGTTCAGCTTTTTTACTTTTTCTTGTTACCTCCTTAACATTCTGTTTTATTCCTGAGAATGCTGCGCAACTCTCTGATGTATAACCTCCATCGCTTGTTCTTCTTTCGACTGGTGTAACAGATAAGTAATATCCTCGATTTTCTGCCCTACCTGTAAAATAATTCATTCCACCAAGACTATAATATAATTCAATCCTCAAGTGTGTAACCTTTGCTGGGTTTTCCTTTACCTCAATATATTTTTTCATAGTTAAACCTCCTTCAGTTCTTCCTCTAACTCGGCAATGTTTTCTTTAATTTCTGCAATATCATTGATTAAAGAATTGTAATCGTCTTTATAAGACTCTATCCAAATTCTCTCACACTCGATTTCTGAAACATCTTCACAATCGGTGTGGTAATCTTCATCTAAATCTTTCAACTCATCTTCTAAATCAGCAAGCTCTAATTTAGCTTCTTCGATTTCAGAATCAATCTCTGCTTCTGTTCGCAAACCCACCCATTCATACACTGTTTCTGATTCAAACCACAATAAATCATTTAACTCTGTTTCATCAATTCCTTCAGGGTAGTTTTCTTCAAGAACACTTTCCAATTCCTCACACTTGCCTTCACGGCGTATTCTGTCAAGAGTATTAGCTGCTCCGCTCCAAGCTTCAAATGTATTTAAATCCAATTCACTATATATTCTCATTTTTCAACACTCCTCTTCGTGCCAATGTAATCCTCTTGCTTTATAAAGAGGTATCCAGTGTGCTTCGTAAAAATCATATCCTGCTCCATCAATGCCGAAGAAATACCCGAAATCTTCTGAGTGAAAAATGCTGAAACCACATTCTGACATTAATTTAATACCGCCATAGTTTGACAACCATTCATCATCCAGACTATCGCCAAACGACCACATCGTTCCCCACATCGGTAAGCCACATCTTTCAACCTCAAAATCAGAAATACTTAAAGTGATTTCTGTTCCATCATCAAGGTTAATTGTGTAATCATTATTATCAATATTGGTTACCTCTCCATATGTAGCCGAATCAAAGTAATACACTCTATCGCCCACACAAGGCATTGTAACCTCCTGCCAGTCATCAATATCTATTGACATAAGTTTTTCAATAATACCTCTGTCAATAGCATTAAATTCTCTTACCCATTCATGAGCTGCATCTGATTTTGTGATTATTTTCCGTAACATTATAATTCCTCCTTAATATCAATGAAATATTAGTTTTATTTACTGCTTTACAAAGTAAAAAGGAATACCAGACTGGTATGGATATAAAGTAAATGAATTATCACCCCATAGCCTCAAAGCGTGACCTCCACCTTGTTTTTTGATAACTGCACGATATTTTCCATTTTTAATATTTTGCTGTTCCTCATAACCCATATGGTCAAAATCTGTTTTGAATAGCATATCAATTTGCGCCGGTGAATATCTAAATTTATAATCAATGATTTTCAAAATCAAAGACTTTTCCGTTTCTTTAATGTCAACGGTTAATTCATAGCCATCCCATCCGTCTTTATCTGCTTTATATATTCCGGGTTGTAACATTTTATTTTCCCTCCTTAAAATTCTTCTTTTATATGTACTTTCTGCGTGTCTAAACTGACAGTAATATCAGGTTTGATTGTATTAAATATAAGTCCTTGCTCTTTGCAAAATTCATAACATTTGTTATAAATATAAACCTCATCAAGTTCAATTTCGTCATTGGTTTCTGATTCATCGTAGTAGTCATTTAAAATCCTATCTGCCAACTTAGAAATCTGATTTATTGTAATAGAATCATCAAACTCAAAACTCATCTGGTTAAGCGTACCACAATCATAATCCCATTTTTCAAAACAAATAATTTTACTCATTTACAACACCTCATTCTTTTGTTTGCACCAAAAGCAATAATCACCACAGTCATACACAAAGCGAACAACATTACCTCTTTTGTGAGACACAATGTCGTTGATGTCACATGGATATTCCCAAGTGTTATAGTTATGAAACCTCTCTTGCATAATACAAGCAATTAGAGCTTGTTTTGCCGATAATGTAAATGTGTGTTTGTTTACTGTACCATCGTTTAATATCTTGTAAACATCTGTCATATTCATTCCTCTATATCTAATAAATCTTCATACTCATCGAGAACTTCAGATACCGCTCTTTTTACAACATAACATCTTACTATGCCATCTGCATATGCTGGTTGTCCTGTCAATGTCTGTTCAAAATCTAAACCAAACACATTCACTGCCTTGAATAGCAAATCAAAATTGTGACACAAATGTTCTTCGGCTGTCCAATTTTCAATATCTGCGAACTTTTTATTTGCTTGCACTAACAAAGGATTCATATATTCAGTTAGTATCCCATTACTAATTATCTCTTCTTTTTCGTCTCTGCTTATGTATTCCAGAATTTTTATATTATCTCTAATATAACTTCTGACATTTTCTTTAACTGCTTCGACATAATTGTATTTCTCCATAAATGTCTCCTTACAACAAAAACAGCGAAGACAAAAATCTTCGCTGTTTTATTTCTTATTCATTTTATTCATTTGCAAATGCTTCATTATATTGACGCATAAATTCAAGTTCCATCTGTTGAGTTTTGCTTGTTGTTCCTAATTGTGTATAATCTTTCGCAATAATATTGTTCTTGTACACGCCGAAAAAATTCATATTACAATAATCAGAATTTATATCAGTGTGATCGTAATTATAGCTATCTGCATAATAATACGCATAATCAGCAATCGCATGAACAATTTTACTATTTTTCTCCCAAGGTGAAGATTTAAGACTCACATTAATATAAATATCATTGTTTGTGATTTCCCAATGACAATCAGGAAATCTCTGAACCAGATGACTTCGTATTCTATTAGATATTAGTAAATTATTATGTATATGATATTTTTGATAATTGTCCGGTATACTATCAATTTTAGTTAAAGCAAACATATTTACTTAAATTCCTCCTTAGTCTTTGGTATTTCTAAATATAATTATTTTGAGTTGGCAAAATAATTATATTTCCAGTCATTTTTTAACCTTTCTAATACTTTACTTTAAGTAAAGCAGTCTTTCGACAATGCAAATACCAAAGGGAGAATACGCTCTCCCTTGTTTCAAATTCTTATATGTATTTACGATTTACAATCCAGCCTGTTCGGCTTTGTGTTTAGCAATTATATCTTGTGCTATTTTAATGGCGTGTTTTTCGTCTGGAGCGTAAATATATATCCTGCAAATTTTACCTTCTCTATTTTTCATGATTTCCTTTTCGTTGTGGTCACTTATTTCTGCTGTATTGCTAACAGGATTATACGCCCAACAATAGTTGTCTTTACCGTTTTCTCCATCTTCATATACTTCAATACAAGCTTCCCCCCAATTATCAGAGTAAGCTTCTTTGTATCGTTTTGCTTTTTCATAATCGGTTGTTACATTACAAATATGATAGTCTGAATAACATCCTTTTGTAATAATATAAATTTTCACACTTTCACCTCTTTGGTTAATTACGCAATATCTGTTTTTATCTGCTTATTTTATTGCTATAAATGCAATTATTAAAGGATAAAAACGGAAATCACGGTTTTAGCTGTAAAACTATACTTTTATCCATTCATCATTCTTTAACATCTTCCCTGTCTGTTCCTCATATGTATATGTATCACCTTTCCACGTTCTTAAATCGTTATGGGCAGCATCAACTGTTGCCGCAAAATAATTCCAACTTTCATCCTTTTCATATACACCGTTAAACCTATTACGGAATCCGAAAATTCTTTTTGCAAATCTTCCAGAACTACAAAATGAACCGTACTTATTAGAATGATGCTTCATAAAATTCAAAATATCATCTTCAGATACAGACTTGTCGAATTGTATCCAGAACATTGACTGATTGGTTTTATTGTGTCCTTGACAAGACATTACTGTAGATAACCCGTTCTTATTAAAAAACTCCACGAGCGGGATTACTGCTTTGTCCAATCCTTTACTCAGCCACTCTTTTTCACTCATGTTTATTACTCTCCAATATAAATCAAATTATCAATTCGTTTTTAAAACTCCTCTTTTATTTGCTTTTCTTTTCGTCTGAATGAACGATTCAAGTATCTTTTACACCAATGTATGTCGTGTCGTGCATATCGTTTATTACGGATAGCTTCTTGACACCACTCACCCTTATCGTTCACTCTCTTGTAGAGACTCTTCTTCATTGTTGTTATCACCATTCCTATCATACAAATCGGTATGAGCAAAAAGTAGTGCCATAACTGTCGCTGTCAAGCAACCACCAAATATCGCTCCAATGACAAAACATACAATCTGTAACATTATTCCACTCCTTTATTAACAATACATTACTTTCGAGGCTTTTGTAAAAATTTTTGAAAAACCGGCGGTACAGGTAACTGCGGCTCTTTCAAACTGACGGTCAATAAGCTTGTCGTAATCTGTAACAACACCGCCTGCCTGAACCATT
>ERZ1673734.29-NODE-29-length-143806-cov-42.947221_pt1 | contig 143806 bp, 103 predicted proteins | sample MGYA00580199_ERZ1673734 | MGnify/ENA primary metagenome ERZ1673734 (study PRJEB41218, sample SAMN15661742) | gut metagenome | host: Homo sapiens | place: Canada: London | collected 2015-08-20/2019-03-30 | study: EMG produced TPA metagenomics assembly of...
GGATGGCGCAGCAACCAATGTTCAACCACTTGTCGAATATTGGGGAGTACTATAAACGACCTAAGAACCAAATTGTTATTTCTAAACAAATCAAAACAATATGAAGAAAATCTATACTTTGTTCTCTGCACTGTGCTTAACAGTTGCAGCGTCTGGCGCATTGTCAGCACAGAACAACTTCAAGCTGGTTGAGGAGAGCGTAAGCAATCCTGACAACACACCGGCTCCAGTCTACCCAATACCAAGCGAGCGTCAGCTCAAGTGGAACGAAACCGAATTCTACGCTTTCTTCCACTACGGCATGAACACATATACCGACCAGGAGTGGGGTTCGGGTATGGAGCGCGAGACTGTATTCGCACCTACACAGAAGCCCGACCCAAGACAGTGGCTCGAAGTGGCTAAGAAGGCGCACATGAAGGGCGGCATCGCTGTGGTGAAGCACCACGACGGCTTCTGCCTCTGGCCTACAGCTACGACAGAACACTGCACACGCAACTCTACGGGCTACGGCAAGGACGTGGACATACCGAAGGAGTTCGCCGACGCAGCACGCGAGTTCAACATGAAGTACGGTTTCTACATCTCTCCGTGGGATATGTCAAGCCCATACTGGGGCAAGAAGGACAGCAACGGCAAATACACCGACGAGTATGCCAAGAAGGTGTTCCTGCCGCAGTGCGTAGAGCTTGCTAAGTACGGCAACGACCAGTTCGAGATGTGGTTTGACGGCGCTACCGGTGGCGACCACGCTGGCGGCTACGGCAGCTACACTTCCTCGCAGAAGCGCACTATCGACAACGCACAGACTTACTACGACATTCCTAACCTGCGCGACTCTATCCACAACCTCCTGCCGAACGTTATCATGTGGGGTGTTGGCGGCGAAGCACGCTGGATTGGTAACGAGGAAGGCTACTCAGGACAGACTTGCTGGTCGATGGGCGACGCTGAGTCGGGCGACGAGAACGCATGGCAGTGGGCTGCCGGCGAGAGCGACGCCAAGTCGACAAAGGGATGGTTCTGGGATTCGAGCAGATACAACCAGCCGAAGTCGGCTGAGACTCTCTTCAAGATGTATCTTGAGACCGTAGGCCGCAACGCTACATTCCTTCTGAACCTGCCGCCGAACCGCGCAGGTCGTATCGACGAGAGCCTCGTAACCATCATGGAGGACCTCGGCAAGCTGCTCGACCAGCGTCTCGGCACAGACCTTGCAAAGACTGCTAAGGTAACAACCGACTGCACTCGCGAGGCTATGGGCAAGGGCAACTACGAAGCAAAGAACCTAAACGACGGCAACAAGGACACATATTGGGCTGCTCCCGACGGAAAGACTTCTGCCGTTATCGAGCTTAGCTGGGACACACCGCAGACCGTGCGCTACGTATCGCTCATGGAGTACATCAAGCTCGGACAGCGCGTGAAGAAGTTCAAGATCGAGACCAGCGAGGACGGCGTAACATACACCGAGCGCGGCAACGGTCAGACAATGACTACCGTAGGCTACAAGCGCATCATCCCGCTCAACGGCTCTACAACCAACTACTCTGCAAGCGGCTTCAAGGCTAAGTCTGTACGCATCACTATCGAGAACGCTAAGGCTTGCCCGCTGCTCCACACCGTAGAAGTGTTCTAAACAAACCCCTTACTCCATCAACTAAAAAACAAAGAAAACAATGAACGTAAAGAAATATATGTGCCTTGCCGGTCTGTTCTTCCCTATCGCAGCTATGGCACAGCAGGATAAGACTCTCTGCGACTTCGAGACTCCGGAGAGCTACGTGAGCGTACGTGCATACGACACATGCCCTACCTCACCCTTCAACCTCAACAAGCTCACGGGCAACGTGCAGGTTGTAGACAACGACCTTAACGCAGTGGACGACGCGCTGGGCTACGCTCCGAACGAGTCGGCTAAGATTCTCGGCGTGCAGCGCTCGCGCTACGGCAGCAACACCTTCGGCGCTCTCGTAGAACTGAAGGAGCCGCTCGCTCTGAAGCGCGAGACCCAGTACGTACACGTTAAGTTCTACTCTACGCAGGACGTTCCGGTGATGCTCATCGGACTCGGCAACCGCGAAGACCGCCCTTGGCAGCCCGCTACTACCGAGCAGTTCTGGAGCGTGCCTACAAGCAAGGTTGCAGCAGGCGCATGGCAGGACGTAGTGTTCCCGATCATGGGCGCTGACGGCATCAACATCAAGAGCCTTCTCGTAGTGGTAGACCGCCAGTCGCCGCACAACCAGATGAGCGATTTCGCTGTGTTCATCGACGACATCATCCTTAGCACCAAGGCAAACCCGTTCTTCTCTAAGTCGGTTTACCCGATCAACTACGAGGAGACTACAGCTCACACACGTACCGACCGCTACATCAAGACCGTTAAGCTCGGTTCGCAGAGCGTAGCTATCAACCAGAACACAGACAAGAAGCTCTACTTCAAGAAGCTCGACAACATCTTCCTCGCTAAGCCAGGCGAAACCGTCACAGCGGCTATCGACTGGGCCGGCGTTTGGATGCACGGATACGCATACCTCGACAAGGGCAACGACGGCAAGTTCGACGTCGACTACACCAGCACTGGCATTACAGACAGCAAGGACCTCGTTGCGTTCTCTTACTACAAGGACAAGAACAGCGCCGGCAGCCGTGCAAGCGGCGACTGCGGCGTAACAATGCCTTCGTTCAAGATTGCTGACGACATGGAGCCGGGCATCTACCGCATGCGCTACAAGGTAGACTGGGACAACGTTGACCCGGGCGGCAACACCACTACCGGCAACTACATCACCAACAATGGTGGCGGTATCGTTGACGTTCTCGTGAACATTCACAACGACAACGTAGACGTTTATCGCGCTACAGAGGAGAACGGCGGCGGCTTGAACGGCGAGATTCTTCTTGCTAACGGCAAGCCGGTGACTGGCCAGACCACTCCGTTCGGTCAGTCATTCAAGATTAAGGCGCAGCCGGCTGAGGGCTTCCTGCTCGACTACGTTAAGATTCGCCACGGCTACAACCTCGAGGGCGCAAGCTCTAAGAATGAGAACCCGCAGTGGAAGGAGTACACCGTGCAGGCTTCGCAGTTCGTTAACGGCGAGTACACTATCCCGGCTGACTGCGTGGACGGCAACATCCGCCTCGTGCCTTACTTCAAGAGCGACCCTACAAGCGTTAACGACGCTACAGTGAAGGCGTTCACAGTGAAGGCTGGCAAAGGCGAAATCACGCTCAACGCCGCAGTTGCTACACACGTAGAGATTGCTAACGTTCAGGGCAGCACTCTCTTCAACGGCACAGTAGAAGGAGCTCGCACAATCTGCGCTCACAAGGGCGTTTATGTTGTGAACGGCGAGAAGGTGCTCGTAAAGTAAACTAACTATCGACTTCGGAAAGGACGGCAGCTACGACGTTGACTACGACGACAACGGCGTGAACGCCATAAAAGACCTCATGACTTATTCTATGTATAAGAATAAGGACAGCAAGGGCGCTACCGTAAGCGGCGAACCGAGCATTAATCCGCCGTCGTTCACTATCCCGTCGGATGTTAAGCCAGGCATCTACCGCATGCGCTACAAGGTAGACTGGGACTGCGTTGACCCGGGCGGAAACACGCTTAGCGGAAACGATATCAAGAAGAACGGTGGCGTGATTGTAGACACACACATCAACGTGCATGGCGAGACTGCACACGTTACGGTGAAGGGTACTGACGAAAAGAAGGGCACTCTGTCGCTCGCCGACTACAGCGCAGAACTGAACAATCAGGACGTGGAGTTCGGAAAAGACCTCACCATTGCTGTCTGCATGAAGGACGGATACAACTTCAGCTCGCTTAGCATCAAGCACGGATACTGCTTGGACGGCGAAGCTGTTGTAGACGGACTGCGCCAGTGGCAGGAGAACACTATCATGGCGTACACTGCAAAGGACGACAAGATAACTATACCTGCAAGCTACATCGACGGAGATGTAGAGATAACCGTGAACTTCGCTGCCGAAGGCACTACTTCGGGGGACAACTATGCGCTCAACTTCGAGAAGGATCTGAATCAGGCAGACCCTACCGCTAACAACCTCTCGGAGATATTCGTAACAAACAAGGCTGGAAAGAAGTCGGCTATCGCCGTTCCCACCGGAACCACCGTTTATCGCGACGCTCTCACGAAGGAAGTGAACGCCAAGCCGGGCGATGTGCTCACACCGGGCATCACGTTCACGGGCAACACCGAACTTGGCGCGTATCTCTACATCGATTACAATCAGGATGCAGCGTTCACAACGCCGCTCGACGAAACCGGAAAGCCGGTTGTTGGCAGCGAGATTGTGAGCTTCTCTTCATACAAAGGCAAGAACAGCAACGGCGAAGCTGCTGGCGCAACATCAGCAATGCCGTCGTTTACTATCCCCGACGACCTGCCTACCGGTGTTTATCGCGCTCGTCTGAAGATTGACAACAACGACATCGACCCGGCTGGCGACTATAGCATGACTGACGCTTTGCACATCAACCACTACAACGGCTACATCGTCGACTTCCTGCTGAACATCCACAACGATAAGGGCAGTCTCGACATCGACGCACGCGGCGGTCATATCGTAGGAAACGGCAACAGCGGCGTGAGCGAAACCGTAGAGTTCGGTTCACAGCTCAGCCTTATGCCGCTCGCTCCTGCAGCAGGCTACAACGTAAAGAGCATCGCTGTGCGTCACGGTCACAACCTGGACGGAGAGCAGTTCGTCAACGGCAACCGCCAGTGGGATGAGTACGAAGTTAGCGACGCCAAAGCCGGCGAAGGCTTCACGATAGACGCCGACAAGGTGAACGGCGACGTGCGCGTGTCGGCTAAGTTCGAGGCAGACGGCACAGAGGAGTACAAACTTCGCTTCGCCGACGAGTTCGACGGCAAAGACTACTCGCTGCCCGACGCCGGCGTATGGCACAACTGCACACGCGAAAGCCCCACATGGAAGCGATTCACCTCGCAGACTGCCGAGGGTCAGCAGAAGACGGCGTTCATACGCGACGGAAAGCTCGTCACTCGATGCATCAAGAACACTATTGCTGAGGAGGGCGACGTGGAGATGATCAGCGGCGCTATCGAAAGCTCTGACAAGATGTACTTCACATACGGACGTGTAGAGGGTCGCTTGCGCACAACTCCTCACGTCGGCAACTTCCCAGCGTTCTGGCTTATGCCGCAAGACAACTCTGCAGGTTGGCCTAACGCTGGCGAGATTGATATCTGGGAGCAGATTGACACCGAGAACAAGACATATCATACGGTGCATACTCACTGCACACACGATTTGCATCAGGCTCTGCCCAACTCTGGAAGCACACATACCAACGCAGCCGACTATCACGTGATAACTCTCGACTGGACTCCGACGCTGCTTACTTGGTATGTTGACGGCACAAAGGCATTCTCTTATGCAAAGACTAAGCAGTCGTTTCTGCTTGAGAAGGGTCAGTGGCCGTACGACAAGCCATTCTATCTGATACTTAACCAGAGCGTGGGCAACGGTTCTTGGGCTAAGAACTGCGATGTTAACTTCGAGTACGAGACACTCTTCGACTATGTTCGTCTCTACCAGAAGGATGGCGAGGGCGACATCACATCAGCCGTGAAGGACGTAAAGACAAGCGGCTCTGCGCTCGATGTATACGCACAGCAGTGCGGTCTGCTTCTGGTTGCGCCTGAGGCACAGAAGGTTGACGTATACAGCATCAGCGGCACACGCGTCTTCTCAGGACTTGTGCAGGGCAACCGCTTCGTGAGCCTCACCAAGGGCGTGTATGTAGTGGCTGGCAAGAAGATTGTAGTGAAGTAACATAGGAGCCTACGGCATTCCTGCCGTAGGCATAATAGCAAAAAGCATACTAACAAAAGGAGGTTATGGCAAATTTGCCATAACCTCCTTTTTATATATCAAAATCTTTATATCAAAGTCTCAAACCCTACTCCACGGGGAATGTCTTCGAGAGCGTTCCAAACTCGGCGTCTGTGATATGCGAGTGGAATGTGCTGCGCGAAACGGTTGTGCCGTAATCGTCGGTTACGGCGAGGACAGCTACGTACCAACCGCGTTCAGCGTCGGAGAACGACTTCTTGAACGTGAACTTAACGTTAAACTGCTTCACCACCTCTGTTACATCCTCAGCCTTGTCGGTAGTAGCCATGAAGTCTGCCCATGCCATAGACGGAGTCTCTACGTCGTAAGCGTTGAGAGCGTCGTCCCAATCGTTCTCCTTCATGACGAGCATACGTGCGCTCTTGATAGACGAAGCCTTCGACTTGATGGTATAAGTGCCGTCGCCGTTGTCGAGCACCGAGATAGTGCCCGTAGCCGAAGACGGTGCGTCGTTGCTGATGCTGAAGGTCTGCGGATTGTTCACGTCCGTTACGTTGTCGACGAAGGTAAGTTCGTACTTCTTATTGCCCTGCACGTCGAGTTCGCTGCCGTCCATATTGCTCTGCGGCACGAAGAGGCGCACGTTGTAGTAACAGTTGTCCAGCTCGTTGGCGCTGCCGATGTTGCCGGGCGTGAGGTAGAAGTTGACGCCGTCTGCCTTCTTCTCTGCGAAAGCGGCGCGCATCTCGTAGCGTTTGCCGTCGACGATAAAGTGGTTCTCGTTGGCAACCACCTCTGTGTATGCTCCGTTGTACTGCGCAGCGAGGAGCGTTTCGCCCTTCTTCGGCGTTGCCTCAAGGTTCAGAGCGAGCTTGCCACCAGCGAAGCTCACCTGGAGCAGACCGTCAGAGTAGTAGTCGTTCCAGTCGTACGACGATACAGACACCGGCTCATAGTCGTCGTTGCGGTTATACTCGTCGACGTCCATAAAGACAGCCTGGAAGAAATCTTTGTCGGCGTCGAAATCATGACCGAACGCATTGAACTCAACATACTTGTCGAGCAGCGTCGGCGAGAACGCCAACTGCAGATTCTTGCCGCCCTTCATAACGTCCTCGGGTGTCTTGCAACCCTCGAGCGTCGAGAGATAGATATACTTATAGTTGTTGACGGTGGTGACGACAGCCGACTTCATCTCGTAAACATCGTCGCCCACCTTCACGCAGTTGCCATCGAGCTGAATGCGCTTCGGGAATGATATGTTGTCTACATCTGTGCCCACCTCGTAGGCAGACACGATGCGTCCGTTCTTCACTACGAACACGCTGTCGGGTGTTGCAGCCGTAGCCAATGTCTGCATGGCGAAGCCCACGAACATGGCGAAAAGTAAAAATATCTTTTGTTTCATTGTACTCTATTAAGTATTAAGTGTTAGCGATTAAGTATCAACTATTAAGGGTTAACAATTCGGTATTAACGCTTAACCATCTTCAGCGACTGTCCCTCCGCCTTCACCACGTACACGCCGGCAGCGAGCTGTGTGGCGTCTATCTTCGCCTTGCCGCCGCGAGCCGTAGCCTGCGCAGCGAGAGAGCAGTTTCACGTTGCCGTCTGCCACTGTGAGCTTCGCCACCTGCGACATCTGCACCTCGTGCGCAGTTCCGTCGAGATAGAGCACATTCACCTTGCCGCCCTGCGCCATCATCGGGCAGGAAACAGCACAAAAGAGAAGGGCTGCTAAGAAACAACGTCTAATCATAAATCAGATTTTTAAAGTTTAATTGACTTATAATTGCTTATCTGTTACAAACAGTAGTCAATAATGTTATACAAACCAACTTCTAACCGATTTTTTGCAACAATTTCATACAAAAAAAGCCCAGAGCTGTGCGCCCTGGGCTTATATTTTCTAATGTTGTACGATGCCGAATTAGAGGTTCGGGTTCATCTTTGTCCACTCTGCTACTGGAGGAACGATGCCGAGCTCTACAATCTCGTCGCGCATCTTGCAGAGGTGCTCGTAAGACTTAGCGAGAGAAGCAAGCTCCTCTTCTGTGCCTGTAGGCTGTGTGAAGTGAACGCCAGTCTTGTCGATTGTTGTAGGCATAGCCATCATAACGTTCTTGAAGCCACACTTCTCGCAGTTTACGTAGCAACCTGCTGGCAATGTGAACTCCTCGCCACCCATAGCAGCCTCAATCATCTTAACTGCGTTGTATGCCGGGCTCTGGAATGAAGAACGACCGCGGAGTTTGATGATGTTAGAACCACCCTGAACGGTGTGGTGCTTGATCTCTTCCCAACGCTCTGCTGAGAGGCCCATCTCTGAGAGAGGCTTGCCGTCTACCTTAACCTGAGAAGCGAATACAGCCATCTGCTCGCCGTGGCCACCGTATGTGTGAGCGCCAGTCACCTTGTCCTGCTGTACGCCGAACTCGAGTGCGAGAGCCTGCTGCAGACGTGTAGAGTCGAGAGCAGCGAGTGATGTGAGCTGGTTTGGCTTCAAACCTGAGTGGATGAGAGCTGTGAGGGCTGTAACGTCAGCCGGGTTGAAGATAACAACAACGTGCTCTACCTCCGGGCAGTACTTCTTGATGTTGTCGCCGAACTCTGCAGCGATCTGGCAGTTGCCCTTCAAGAGATCCTCGCGGGTCATGCCGTCCTTACGCGGAGCACCACCTGAAGAGATGATGTACTTAGCGCCTGTGAATGCTTCCTTCGGGTCTACTGTGTAAGTTACGTTAGCGCCCTTGAAAGCACACTGCTGAATCTCGTCGAACACACCATGTACACCCGGCTCGTAGATGTCGTAGAGACAGATGTTAGGAGTAAGACCGAGCATAAGAGCGCTCTGTACCATGTTTGAACCAATCATACCGCCGGCACCGACGATCAGAAGCTTTTCGTTAGATAAGAATGCCATAATAAATAGTGTTTATTATATTAATAATTGAATTTCGTTTACTAACTGCAAAGATACAACTTTTTTGAAATATACAAACGATTATCGAAAATTATAGTGTTGTTTAATCTTAAAATCTGTATATTTGCAGCACCTAATAATTATAATATGACAGATACAAAGTTTACTATAGCCGATCGACTCGCCGCATTGCGCGAGGAGATGCGGCGCGAAAGGCTCTCGGCGTTCATTTTCCCGAGTGCCGACCCGCACATGAGTGAGTATGTTCCCGAACGTTGGGAGGGACGCAAGTGGATATCGGGCTTCGACGGCTCGGCTGGCACGGCTGTGGTCACGCTCCATTCGGCTGCGCTCTGGACCGACTCGCGCTACTTTCTTGCTGCCGAACAGCAGCTCGAGGGCACCGAGTTCCAGCTGATGCGCGAGCGCTTGGAGAGCACGCCCAGCATTGCCGACTGGCTGGCGCGCGAAGTGCACGACGGCGAGCCTACCGAGGTGGGCATCGACGGCATGTGCATCTCGAAGGGCGAGGCTGAAGGGCTGAAGGCTGAGCTGAGACATGCCGGCGGACTGACGCTGCGCACCAATCTCGACATACTCAACCGCGTGTGGGCAGACCGTCCGCCGGTGCCGCTTAACAAGGTGGAGATTCACCCGCTGGAATATGCGGGCGAGTCGGTGGCTGAAAAGCTCAGCCGCATACGCACCGAGATGCGCCGCGCGGGAGCAAGCTGCATGCTCGTTACGCAGCTCGACGACATAGCGTGGACGCTCAACCTGCGCGGCTCCGACGTTCATTGCACGCCGGTGTTCGTGGCGTGGCTCATCATCTGCGAGGAGAGCGCTACATTATATATAAAGGAGGAGAAGCTCACGGCGGAGGTGAAAGACTATCTGCGCTCGGAAGGCGTGACCATCGACGACTACAGCAATATCATTGCGGCGCTCAACGACTGCGACGCGCCGACGATGCTCATCGACCCTTCGACCGTCAACAGCACTTTGGCGCAGCCGCGCGGCAACTTCACCGTGCTCTCTGCGCCGTCGCCAATACCTGCCATGAAGGCTGTGAAGAATCACACGGAGTGCGAGGGCTTCCGCCGTGCTATGGAGCGCGACGGCGTGGCTATGGTGCAGTTTCTGAAGTGGCTGGAGGAGGCTGTGCCGAAGGGCTATCAGACGGAACTCACGGCGAGTGCGAAGCTGTACGAGCTGCGCGCTAAGCAACCACTCTTCCGCGACATCTCGTTCGACACCATCGCCGCTTACGCCGACCATGCCGCCATCGTTCACTACGAACCGACGCCGCTCAGCGACGTTAAGCTCGAACCGAAAGGCTTGCTGCTGCTCGACAGTGGCGCACAGTACAGCGACGGCACGACGGATATCACCCGTACAATAGCTCTTGGCGACGTCAGCGACCGCGAGCGCCACGTCTACACGCTGGTGCTGAAGGGTCACTTGGCGCTGCAGAACCTCTGCTTCCCTCGTTCGGCGTCGGGCACGCAGCTCGATGCGGTGGCACGCACGGCGATGTGGCGCGAGGGCATGAACTTCATGCACGGCACGGGACACGGCGTAGGCTCTTATCTCAGCGTGCACGAGGGTCCTCACCAGATTCGCCAGGAGTATCGCGGGGCGCCGATGGTGGAGGGAATGACCGTTACCGACGAGCCGGGGCTGTATCTCGACGGACGTTTCGGCGTGCGCATCGAGAACACGCTGCTCACCGTGCCTTACGTGACGACCGAGTTCGGACGCTTCCTGCGCTTCGAGCCGCTCACACTCTGCCCTATCGACACCAAACCTATAATGACAAACATGCTAAGCGACGAGGAACGCCAGTGCCTCAACGCCTACCACGCAATGGTGTACGAGCGTTTGGCGCCGATGCTCGACGAAGAGCATCGCGAGTGGTTGAAGAAGAAAACGGAAGCGATTTAGGTGAGAGTTGAGAGTTGAGAGTTGAGAGTTATGATTAGCTGTGCTACTACTCGAAAGCTCTTGATTTAAATATAGGAAGCTACGGCATTAGAACCGTTTGCTATTCAATTTGCCAAATATTTTAGTTTTGCACACCCTCCACGCAGCCACTAACCTCCAGGGGGTGCAGCTGTCTCAGCTGCACCAACAAAGCAAACGGCATTCATGTGCTCGGTTGGTGTACTTCTTGATTGGTGCACTTCTTGGTTGGTGCACTTGAGACAAGTGCACCCCCTTGAAGGCACCCTAACCATCTGTGTGCATCTGTGAAATCCGTGGGAGAACATCGCTGCTTGCGTTATTTAACAACGGATTTATCGGATTAAACGGATTCGTTGGCGGCGGAAATCATCGGTTAGCCGTAGCGGAAAGCTAATGCCGTAGCCTCCTACTATTAGCATTGTCAACTATAGATTTTTATGCATATAATGGTCGTGACGCACGCCTTATCTCTCAACATTAACCGGCAGGCGGCGGACGGAATCTGATCGGACGGTGGACGGAATCCGATTGGACGGTGGACGGAATCCGATTGGACGGCGGACGCAATCCAATCGGGCGGCGGACGGAATCCGATCGGACGGCGGACGGAATCCGAACGGACGGCGAACGCAATCCGATCGGGCGGCGTTCGGAGCACGATGACAAAACGCAACAATCGGAGCAACAAAAGTAGCGGAGGTCTCCGGCCTCCGCAGCACCAAGTCGAACACAAACTATATATCGACATTATTGGTTGCTGCGGAGGCCGGAGACCTCCGCTACTTTTGTTGGTCGCACTTCTATGTGTTGCGGAGGCCGGAGACCTCCGCTACTAACATTTTACTTAAGAATATCTTTAAACGCGAAGTTCGCGAGTATAGATGTCGACTGACTCAGCATACGGATGAACTCCTGTGCTGAGTTTTTCATATACGAGTCTTTAAGAATATGTATGCAACCGTCCATCTCGTTGTCGGCTGCATCAAGCGAAAGCGCCTTCATGTCGGGCTGCAGAATGGTTGTCGACTCGGAGAGTATCGTAACAAGATTGCTGCGGCGCAGAAGGTCGAATATGATGTTCACGCTGTTCACCTCAACCATGATGCGATAGTTCAGCTCCTTGCCCTCTACAAGATGGTCGAAGGCGTTGCGCGCCTGCAAACCCTTGCTCGGCAGTATGAGGTCGTAGCGCTCAAGGTCGGAAAGTCGCAGCGACGATTGGCGCGCAAGCGGATGGTTCTCGTTGACGATAGCCGCCAGGCGGTTGCTGAATATGGCTCGGCTGTCGATAGCCTTGTCCTTGTTGAGCGGCTTGAAGGCAAGCACGAGGTCGAGCTCGCGCTTCTTCAGTCCGTCCATCAGTTCCTGCATCGAGCGGTAGATGATGTTCAGCTTCACGTGCGGATAGGCTCGCAGAAAAGCCACCAATGTCTCAGCCATTATGTTGCTGAACGAGTAGGTGACGCCGATATTCAGTTCGCCGCCGAGCATCTCCTTCAGGTCGTTCATGTGGTCGATGCACGCATCTGCCGAGTTCACGGCGTTCTGCGCGTAGGGTCGAAGCTCCTTTCCAGCCTCGGTGAGGTACACCTCATGCGAGTTTCGCTCGAATAGTGGCAGACCTATCTCCTGCTCCAGATGCGATATCTGCTGCGAGAGCGTGCTCTGCGTGATGAAGAGCTTGCGCGCAGCCTCGGAGAAGTTGAGCGTCTCTGCCACCTTCAGAAAGTATCTAAGCTGTCTTATTTCCATTTCAATGATTGTCTTGATGCAAAAGTACAACTTTTATTTTATTTCCACAGCACTAAGGTCTACGAACTCGCCATTCTTGCGCTTGCGCTCAACGAGCATGTTGAAGAGCTTGCGCTTGCGGTCGCCTTCTACGAAGCGACGGAAGAAGATGTTAGGTATAGCCACGCCGAGCGCTATGCAGATGATGGCGAGCGACGCCTTGATGGCGTTGTTCATGCCGACTGTCACCTCGCCTACCACGCCGTGCATCTCGATGAAGGCGAAGAGTGCGCGATACATGAGCACACCGGGCACCATCGGGATTACGCTCGGGATGGTGATGCACTGATGGGGAACGTGGAACCAGTGGCGTGCCTTGATAACGATGACGCTGATGAGCGCTGAGCCTGCGAGCGAACCGATGCTCAAGCCCATATCGAGACCAATGTTGCCGTTGCTCGGACCGAGATTGACGAAGTTGCGGAAGCACACGGCGATGATGCCGCCGAGGGCCACTGCAGGCAGGATTCTACGCGGAATGCTGAAGATTGTAGAGAAGCCCATAGCCGAGACGGCTGCAGCGATAGCAAACTCCCAGTACTCGTGGTGCGGAATCATCGTAAGGTCTTTCACGAAGTTGTCGATGCCGCACACCTTAATGGCGAAAGCGATGCCGAACGCCATAGCCAGGACCATCAACAGCGTGTTGAGCGCGCGCACCATGCCCACTTCTATATATCCGTCGAGCATGTCGCTCACGAAGTTGATGAGCGGAACGCCGGGCACGATGAACAAGGCGCAAGCCATGAGCGGATGCCAAGGCGTGTCGGAGTGCATGATAGCTGGCAGGAAGTCGGCAAGAGCCGGCGAGAGCGAGAGGAATGTGGTAGCCCATGCAATGAGTGTGGCTACGAAAGCCGCGATGCCGATGGCTATATAGTTGTTGCAGCCGCGTGTGGGCAGGAACATGCGCAGGCGGAAGCCGAGAATGGCTGCCAAAGAGCAATAGAAGAACGCAGGCCAGTCGCAACCGAACTGTATGCAGAAGCCGCCGCAGGCAAAGCCGCCGCCGACAGCTACCTGCCACGGAGTGAAGCTGCGCGGCGTAGAGCGAATTTCCTCCAGCGCCGACTCGTACTGTTCGAGCGAATAGTCGTTGCGGATGGCGCTCCATGTGAGCTTGCTTATCTTAGTGATGGAGGTCATGTTGATGCCGTGCTTCTCACAGCGCTGGAACTTGGTGAACGAGTGCTCGGTATCGCTGTAGTTCACCATGAGCACGTTCCAGTTGATATAGAAGTGCAGGTAGCGTTCGTCGAGACTAAGGAAGGCTGCGGCGCGCTTCATCGTACGGCGGATGCGCGATGTGTCGGCTGCACTCTCCATAAGTATGCTTCCGGTGCGCAGAAGCAGGTCGAGCTTGTGCTGCAGCTCGGCTGCCGCCACTTTAGACTGGTTGTTTGAATTGCCACACTGGCAGGTTGCTTGCATTGTTTCTATTGTATTGTTATCCATATTCGTTGTTTACGGGGCTTGCGTGAAGAGTAACATAAGGGGGTGCAGTTGTCTCCGCTCGGCTTTGCCGCTTGCCAGAGCAAGAACTGCACCGATTTATTAGACCTACTTCTCGGTTGGTGCAGTTCTTGCTCTGGCAAGCGGCAAAGCCGAGCGGAGACAACTACCCACCCTTAGTTACCCTGAACATATTAACTACTATTAAAACTATAAAAACATTATCTTATTATCTGAATCGGCGTGCGCGGCTTAACCGAACACGAAGATGAGTATCTGTATCGTAACGATGCGCAGGAACATTGCGAACGGATAGACGTTGGCGTAGCCCACGTTAGGCGCGTCTACCGATGTCTGGTCGCGAACGTATGCCAGCGCCGACGGGTTGGTGTTTGAGCCGGCGAGCACACCGAGCAGCGTGTACCAGTTGATGTGGAAGAGAGACTTGCCGATGATGCCGCCCAGGATGACAGGTATCATTGTGATGGCGATGCCGTATCCAATCCAGGTCATGCCGCTCTCCGTCATTACGGTCTGCATAAACTGCTCGCCGGTGCCGAGACCTACGCACGCAAGGAATATGCAGATGCCCACTTCGCGCAGCATGAGGTTGGCTGATATGGTGTTATACGTCACGAGGTTGTACTTCGGACCGAAGTAGCCTACGAGGATAGCCACGATGAGCGGACCGCCGGTGAGTCCGAGTCGCAGACTCTCGTTGATGCCGGGGATGAAGAACGGGATGTTGGCGAAGATACAGCCGAGCACGATGCCGAGGAACACCGGTATGAGGTTCGGGTTGTTAAGACGCTTCATCTGGTTGCCGAGCATCTTCTCGGTATGAGCGATGGCGAGTTCGGTACCTACGACGGTGAGTCGGTCGCCGAGCTGCAGCTTCAGCGAACCGGTAGCGATAAGATCCACGCCGTTGCGGTTGACGCGTGTTACGTTAGTGCCTAAGTTCTCGCGAATGTGCAGATGAGAGAGCGACTTGCCGTTGATGTCGGGCTTAGTAACGAGTATTCGGCGTGTGACGAGTTCGTTGCCGAACTTGTCTTCGGGCACGTCTACCTTCTCGCCGAGCAGCGCAATGACGGGGTCTTCCACGGTAGGATGAGCCACAATGCGCAGTATGTCGCCCTCGTCTATCACGGTATGTCCGTTCACCACCTCGTCGTGTTCGTTCGTTCCGTTGCGAATGATGCGCGACACCATGAAGTCGCGCTTCAGCAACTGGCGTATCTGCTGTATGCTATCGCCGAAGATCATCGTGTTGGTCACCTTCACCGAGAATGTGTTGAGCGTCATCTTCTCCAGGTGGCCCATACCGCGCTTGGCGTCAGCCTCCTCAGCCTCCTTGTTGATGCGCAGAACGTAGCGCAGTATGGCGAATGAGATGATTACACCGAGCGCACCCATCGGATATGCAATGGCATAGCCGGTAGCGATGCTCGGTGCGTCGATATGGCGCAAGTCGCTGTACGCCTGCTGCGCAGCACCGAGTCCAGGAGTGTTGGTTACTGCGCCCGAGAGGATGCCTGCCATTGTGGTGAATGGTGTGCCGGTGAAGCTGTATATTACGAGTGTTGTGACGATGCTGAGCGCCACGATAATAGCCGTAAGCGAATTGAGACTCTTGCCGCCGTCCTTGAACGATGAGAAGAAGCCGGGGCCTACCTCAAGACCGATAGAGTAAACGAAAAGAATCAAGCCGAACTCCTTAAGGAAGTGGAGCAGATGGGCGTCGAGATTGAGCGAATAGTGGCCGAAGATGAGACCGATGAACAGTATCCAGGCGAGTCCGAGTGACACGCCCTTAACCTTCAGCTTGCCAAGGCTCAGGCCTAACGTGATAACAAGGGCGAGAATCATCACCGAGTGTGCCACGCCTCCACCCCATAGGTCGGGGAAACCATAAAACAGATTTCTTAAAATTTCCATTTCTCTTATGCTATTTATTTATTTTCTGTGTTATATATAATAATGTATATTCACGCGGTTTGCAGTAGTATGTTGTTATTTCTGTTTTTGCGATTGCAAAGGTATTGAGAATACCTAAAGCAAAAAAACCTTTACGTTTATTTTTTACGAACGCGGCTAAAGGTTTTTTCAATCACAAAACCATGATTTCACTTTTAAACGCCCTTTTTACTTTTTTACTCTTTTACTTTTCTACTTTTAAACGCCCTTTTTACTCTTTTACTTTTCTACTTTTATTTGTACCTTTGCTTAAAAATCAAAACACACAGTATGAACGTAAAACTTCGCGGCACTCTATGTGGCGTCGGCGCAGCCGTGTTCTACGGCACTAATCCGCTCGGCGCCATGAACTTGTACCATGACGGTATCAGTGCCAACTCTACACTTTTCTATCGTTTCGGACTCGCTATCGTGATGCTCGGCGTGATGATGCTCGTGCAGCGCAAGAAGTTCGGCGTAACGCGTAGCGAACTGATGTTGCTCGCCATGCTCGGCGTGTTCATGGGCTCATCGTCGTCGTCGCTCTTCATCAGCTTCAACTATATGGACGTGGGCATCGCCTCCACGCTGCTATTCGTCTATCCGGTTATGGTGGCGGTGATTATGGCGCTGCTGTTCAAAGAGAAAGTGACACCAGCCACGGTCATCTCCATCGCGCTCGCATTGGGCGGAATAGCTCTTCTGAACCAGACTTCCGACGGATCGACGCTCAGCACGCTCGGCGTTTTGCTCGTCATGGTGTCGTCGCTCACGTACGCCGTGTATATCGTTGTGGTGAACAAGTCGCGCCTGAGGATGTCGTCGGTGAAGCTCACGTTCTACGTGCTTATCTTCGGTCTGCTCACCATCCTCGGCTACACGTTCGCAATGGGCGAGACGGTGCAGTTGCTCACCACGCCGCACCAGTGGCTCTTCGCTGCTCAACTCGCGCTGATGCCTACCGTGCTATCGTTAGTGCTTATGGCGATAGCCGTTAAAGACATTGGCTCTACTCCTACTGCAATTCTTGGTGCGCTCGAACCGATAACGGCTGTAGCCATAGGCTGCGTCTGCTTCAGCGAGTCGTTCACTATGCGCCTTGCCGTGGGCATCGCGCTCATCCTCACCGCCGTGCTGCTCATCATCGGCGGCAAGCAGGTTTCGCCGCAGCGCGTCACGGTGGCGTTCACGCGCCTGGGTCGCATGATCGTGAAGACATGGCGCTGGAAGTCGTAGGCTTATCATAACAATATACTTAGACCACTTCGTCTATTAAATATCCGTAAAAAGGCACACGAAATATTGCCTTTTTGCGGATATTTTTGTTACTTTGCTACATATTATATATTTATGATACATCTGAAAGATATTAACAAGACTTACCAGGGTGCGCAGCCGCTGCATGTGCTGAAGGGAATCACGCTCGACATTGCTGAGGGCGAGTTCGTTTCTATCATGGGCGCGTCGGGCTCGGGCAAGTCTACTCTGCTCAATATTCTCGGCATTCTCGACAACTACGATTCGGGCGAATACCTGCTCGGCGGCACACTCATCAAAGACCTCTCGGAGACGCGCGCTGCGGAGTATCGCAACCGCATGATAGGTTTCATCTTTCAGTCGTTCAACCTCATAGCGTTCAAGACGGCTGTGGAGAACGTGGAACTGCCGCTCTACTATCAGGGCGTGGCACGACGCACGCGCCACAAATTAGCGATGGAGTATCTCGACCGACTCGGACTGGCGCAGTGGGCAGACCACTACCCCAACGAGATGTCGGGCGGACAGAAGCAGCGCGTGGCTATAGCACGCGCACTCATCACGAAGCCGCAGATAATTCTCGCCGACGAGCCTACGGGCGCACTCGACTCAAAGACGTCGGTGGAGGTAATGGAACTGCTGAAAAGGCTGAACGCCGAGGAGGGCGTGACCACCATCGTCGTGACGCACGAGAGCGGCGTGGCTAACGAGACCAACAAGATTGTACACATAAAGGACGGATTGATAGGAAAGATCGAGGAAAACCTCGACCATACGGCGCGTCCGTTCGGCATCAACGGCATAATGAAGTAAAGGCACATGCGCGACATATTCATCGAAATACTCACCACCATCAAGCACAACCGCCTGCGCACGGCGCTCACGGGATTCTCCGTGGCGTGGGGCATTTTCATCCTCATCGTGCTGCTCGGTGCGGGCAACGGTCTGATCAACGCCATGATGGGCAACTCGAACAGATTCCTCGCCACATCAATGGTGGTGTACGGCGGCGAGACGTCGAAGGCGTACGACGGACTGGGCGAAGGGCGCTCCGTGGAGCTGAACGACAAGGACATGAGCATCACCAAGGAGGGCTTCCACGACAACGTGGAGACCGTGGGCGCAGAACTGTCGCAGCAGGGCGAGACGCTCGTCAACGGCAGCAACTACACCACGGGCATAAAGCTGAGCGGCGTATACCCGAACGATATCTACATCAACAAGCGCACGATGGTCTGCGGACGCTTCATCAACCAACTCGACCTTAAGGACCGCCGCAAGTCGATAGTCATATCCTCGGACATGGCGAAGGAACTGCTGCCGCAGTCGCCGCTCGCACTCAACGGACAGCTGATACGTACAACGACACTCGCCTTCCGCGTCGTGGGCATCTACGAGAGTCAGAAGAGCAGCATGGGCAACGACGCCTTCATACCGTTCACGACGTTCCGCGCCATATACAGCAAGGGCGACAAGACGGGCGACATCGTCTTCTCGTTCAGCAATCTCAACTCGGAGGCTGAGAACGCGGCGTTCGAGTCCAACTATCGTGCGAGGATAAACCGACAGCACCGCGCCGCGCCCGACGACGAAAACGCCGTATGGATATGGAACCGATTCACGCAGGCGCTCAGCATGAATACCGCCAACGGGCTGCTGAGTACGGCGCTCTGGGTGATAGGCATACTGACGCTCATCTCGGGCATCGTGGGCGTGTCGAACATCATGCTCATCACCGTGCGCGAACGCACTCACGAGTTCGGCATACGCAAGGCTATCGGCGCCAAACCGTGGTCTATCCTGCGCCTCATCATCATCGAGAGCGTCGCCATCACTACCTTCTTCGGCTACATAGGCATGCTGCTCGGCATCGCCGCCAACCAGTATATGGACGCCACCATCGGAAAGGAAACCATCGACAACGGACTCTTCGCCATACAGATGTTCACCAACCCCACCGTGGGCTTCGACACCTGCATAAAAGCCACACTCCTGATGATATTCGCCGGCACGCTCGCCGGACTAATACCCGCTCGCAAGGCTGCCCGAATCAGACCGATTGAGGCGCTGAGGGCTGAGTAGGAGCCCCTCCCAACCCTCCCCGTCGGGGAGGGCTTAGTTAGCCTTAGTCACCTCGGCTTAAAAAGGCCTAAGAAGGCTTAGTTCGGCTTAGGAAGCAACGGCTTAGGAAGGCTTAAAGAGGCTTAGTTCGGCTTAGTAAAAAAAAGAGAGAACAATGATACGATTCGATACCGACCGCTTGCGTGAAATACTCGACACGCTATCCCGCAACAAATCGCGCACCTTCCTCACCGGATTCGGCGTGTTTTGGGGCGTGTTCATGCTCGTCGGACTCATCGGCGGCGGCGACGGACTCAAGGAGCTTATCAACAAGAACCTCGACGGATTCGCCACAAACTCTGCCGTCGTATGGGCGCAGCAGACCACCATACCCTACCACGGATTCCGCAAAGGACGACAGTGGGTGATGAACTACGACGACGTGAAGCGACTCAAGGCGCACGTGCCAGAGCTCGACGTCGTTACGCCTACCATCACGCGATGGGGAGCCGGAGCAACGCACGGCGACAAGCACGCCTCATGCACCGTGAAAGGCGTGATGCCCGACATGCAGGAGGTCACTACGCCGAAGATGTTCTACGGACGATACATCAACGAGATGGACATCAGTCAGGGACGCAAGGTCTGCGTCATCGGCAAGCAAGTGTACAAGTCGCTCTTCACCGGCGGAGGCGACCCGTGCGGTCAGCTCATACGCATCGACTCCATATATTATAATGTGGTGGGTGTCAACTACAGCGACGGCAACATGAACATCAACGGCAGCGACGAGCAAGCCGTAGTGCTGCCCATCACACTCGTGCAGCAAGTGTACAACCGCGGACACAACATCGACCTGCTCTGCATGACCGGAAAGCCCGGCGTGAAGATGAGCGACATCACCGACCGAATACGCAGCGTGATAGCGCAGGCGCACGACGTGAGTCCGAAGGACGACAAGGGCGTGATGATATTCAACACCGAGATGATGTTCTCGATGGTCGACAGCATGTTCCGCGGCGTCAACATACTCATCTGGCTCGTAGGCATAGGCACGCTGCTCGCCGGAGCCATCGGCGTGTCGAACATCATGATGGTGACCGTGCGCGAACGCACAACAGAGATTGGCATACGCCGTGCGATAGGCGCCACACCGCGAAGCATTCTCTCGCAAATCATCTCCGAAAGCATACTCCTCACAGCCATAACCGGCATGAGCGGCATCCTCTTCGTGGTGCTTATCCTGCAGGCGCTCGAAATGGCTAACACAACGGACGGCATCGTCATGGCTCACTTCCAGATAAGCTTCTGGACAGCCGTGGGCGCCGTAGCCATGCTCTCGCTGCTCGGCGTGCTCGCCGGACTCGCGCCTGCCATGAGAGCCATGAGAATTAAACCCGTAGACGCCATGCGCGACGAGTAGTCACTCCCAACCCTCCCCGTCGGGGAGGGCTTAGGAAGACCTAATAAGGCTTAGGAAGGGCTAAGAAAGACAACCAAGCTTATGAAAAAGTACATCAAATACATCCTCATGGCACTTGTTGCCGTGATCTTCATCGGAACATTCGTGTTTCTCTACATCAAGTCGCAGCCTCAACCAGAGGTCTACGACGAGTTCACACTGCAGCGTATGAACATCCGCAAGACCACCGTCGTCACCGGCAAGATTGAGCCGCGCAACGAGGTGAACGTGAAGCCGCAAATCTCGGGTATCATCACCGAGATACTCAAAGAGGCAGGCGAAACGGTTCAGCAGGGCGAGGTGATTGCAAAGGTCAAGGTGATTCCGGACATGGGTTCGCTCAGCGCAGCCCAGTCGCGTCTGCGTCTTGCCGAGATAAACCGCAAGCAGGCGCAAACCGACTACGACCGCGAGAAGGCTCTCTTCGACAAAGGACTCGTCGCTGCCGACGAATACGACAAGATAGCGCAGGCTCTCAGACAGTCGCGCGAGGAGGTAAACGCAGCGCAGGACAACCTGGAGGTAGTGCGCGACGGCGTATCGAAATCGAACGCCTCGGCTTCGTCTACGCTCATACGCTCCACAATCACGGGTCTGATACTCGACATACCGGTTAAGGTGGGCAACTCTGTCATTCTTGCCAATACCTTCAACGACGGAACCACAATAGCTACCGTCGCAAACATGAACGACCTCATCTTCCGCGGCAATATCGACGAGACTGAGGTGGGTCGTCTCTCCGCCGGAATGAACATGAAGATTACGATTGGCGCGCTGCAGGATCTGAAGTTCGACGCCCGTCTGGAGTACATCTCGCCGAAAGCTACGGAGCAGAACGGCGCCAACCAGTTTGAGATAAAGGCAGCCGTGAATCTGCCGTCCTCGTCTGCGAACATACGCTCGGGCTACAGCGCCAACGCAGAGATAGTGCTGGCTGAAGCGAAGAACGTGCTGGCTGTGCCCGAGAGTGCCATAGAGTTCGACGGCGACGACACGTACGTCTACGTGATAAAGGGGGAAGGCGACAAGCAGACATACGAGCGACGAAAGGTGCAGACCGGCATTTCGGACGGCATCAACATCGAGATTCGCAGCGGAGTGAAGCAGAACGAACGCGTGCGCGGACCGAAAAAGATGGTTGCCGACAACAAATAAGCGACAACTACAGATTACATCACGGTTAGCTTGCCGCAACCGGCGGCAGTTAACCTTACAACCTAAAACCTCTTACGTACTACAGAACGCAGTTTAATGCACAAATTGTTAGAGAGCATATAAAACGAATATACTAATACATACTAATAACAAACCAATATGAACAAATTATTCTTTACATCCCTTGCGCTGCTCGGCACTTGTACAGCCGTAGCAGCCGAAGACTACAAGGGCGAGACGCCGAAAAGCGGAGGCATCTACTGTCTCTACAATGTCGGCAAGAAACAGTTTCTCGGCACTGAAGACGGACGTCTTGTGCTTGGTGGCGAGAAGGTGAAGGTGACGCTCGAACAGATCGAGAGCGCAACCACTCCGGGATTCTACCGAATCATGTCGGGCGACACAGCGTGGGGAGCCGAACTTTGGGGCACGCCGTCTGCAAAGGGCGGCACGTTCAGCGAGTGGCGCATTGAGCCGGTGGAGGGTTCTACCGAAGAATACGCCATCTCGAGCCGCAACACAGAGGCAAGTGCTTCGATGTATCTCTACCAGAATTCAGTCTACAACCGCATCGCCGCTATGCCGCAGATGCCGGGCAAGGAGTTTGAGGCTGCACAGTGGCTGCTCGTAGACGCCAATACGCCCGAGACTGCCATCGAAGACGTGAAGACTGACGGCGTAGAGACCGAGCAGAAGCAGACTCATGCCAAGGGCGTGCACAACATCGGCGGTCAGCAGGTGCGCACAGACAGCAACACCGACGGATTGCAGGAGGGCATATACATCGTGAACGGCAAGAAAACGCTACTGAAGAAGTAAGCTGTCACACATTATATATATAGTAGATATTACAACAAACCTAAAAACATTATGATAGCAAACATCAAACAGCGCCTCGTGCTCTTGCTTTCTCTTGTATGCCTCCTCGCCGGCGGCACGCTTTCGGTGCAGGCACGCCAGTCGCTACTCACCAACTATACGCCTAACGGCAAGTCGTTCAAGTATGAGACGGCGATAAACTTCCAGAAGCAGAGCTTCAAGGCTGTACTCGACCTCAGCACCTGTGACAACTCGAAAGCGAACGAGAACGTGCTCTCTATCGGCGACGACCTGCAGGGCGCAAACGGATGGGGCGGCGTCAACGTCATCCATCTTTTCTACACAAAGAGCAGCAGCAACCTGCAAATCAACTGCTTCAACCCGAGCCAGACTCACCGCGAGGACATCTCGAACATTTCGGGCGAGACCACCATCGAGCTGAAGTCGGACGGTCTGTACATCAACGGCGTGCTGCGTTGCGACGCTTCTACCGTGAGCAACATCCTCGCGATGTCGTCTATACTCTACGGCAGCACGCAGGGCAACACACGCTCTTGGGCTACGTACAAGGAAATCTCGCTCGAAGACGTGGAAGGCGGCTCTACCGGCGGTGGTGGCACTACAACCCCCACCGAGCGCAAGTTCGACGCTTCGTGGATTCAGAACCAGCAGAAGGTGGGCGACTACAAGGAGGATGCTCACGCTACGTTCATACCCTACGCATCGGTAGAGGCTATGAAGAGCGATGCTGCGTTCAACGAGCCGTGGCTTACTCCGCAGAACGCCGAGACACAGCTGCTCAACGGCGAGTGGAAGTTCAAGTTCGTACCCGGAACACAGAACGGTCCTGGCGAAAGCGAGTTCTTCGCTGCCGACTACGACGACTCTGCATGGGACAACATCCGCGTGCCGCTCTCTTGGGAGATGGCAGGCTACGGCACTCCGGTATACACCAACGTGGGCTACCCGTTCCAGAACAATCCGCCTAACGCCAACGTGGGCTACACCTACTACGGCGTGGAGGACCACAATGCAATCGGCTTCTACCGCCGCTCGTTCAGCGTGCCCGAATCGTGGAACGGCAAGCGTCTTTTCGTTCACTTCGACGGCGTGTACAGCGCTGCCGTGGTATGGGTGAACGGCAAGTACGTAGGCTACTCGCAGGACTCTAACACCGACGCCGAGTTCGACATCACCGACTTCGCCAAGGTGGGCGACAACCAGCTTTCGGTGCGCGTCTACCGCTGGTGCGACGGCTCTTATCTCGAAGGTCAGGACATGTGGCACCTCTCGGGCATTCACCGCGACGTTTATCTCGTGGCTACGCCGAAGGTGTTCGTTGCCGACCATTATATCACAACGCCCAACCTCAGAGAGGACGCTACAAGCGGCACACTGAAGGTGGCGCTGAAGGTGGACAACCGCGACGGCGTGGAGGCTGTGAAGAAGTTCCTCGTCGAACTGCTCGACCATGAAGGCAAGACCGTCGGCTCGGCTACAGCCGAATACAGCGGCACGGAGACCAAGACCGTCGACGCTACTATCAGCCAGCTCAGCGGTCTGCACGCATGGAGCGCCGAAGACCCGTATCTCTACAGCGTTGTCGTTAAGCAGCAGACTGCCGATGGCGCCAACGAGATGGTATTCTCTACGAAATACGGCTTCCGCAACATCAAGCAGAACGGCAACCTCGTGTACATCAACGGCAAGCGCGTGTTCTTCAAGGGCGTCAACACTCAGGACGCTCACCCCGAATACGGACGCGCCATCGACATGGAGACCATGCTGCGCGACGTGGAGATGATGAAGCAGGCGAACGTGAACACCGTGCGCACCAGCCACTATCCGCGCCAGCCGAAGATGTACGCCATGTTCGACGCTTACGGTCTGTACACTATGGACGAGGCGAACGTGGAGTGCCACTTCAACCAGGGCCTCGCCTCTAACTCTACTTGGCGCACAGCCATCGACGACCGCGAGGTGCGCATGGTGATGCGCGACCGCAACCACCCGAGCGTCATCTTCTGGTCACTCGGCAACGAGTCGGGCGGCGCAAGCAACTTCTCTTCGAGCGTCAGCAAGATTCGCCAGCTCGACGACCGCCTCATCCACTACGAGGGCAACATGAGCTACTCTGACCTCGGCTCTTCGATGTATCCTACAGTGAGCAGCGTGAGCGGCAGCAGCAACGGATATGCAGGCAAGCCCTACTTCATCTGCGAGTATGCACACGCAATGGGTCAGGCTGTGGGCAACCTGAAGGAGTACTGGGACGTTATCGAGGCAAGCAACGGCATCCTCGGCGGCTGCATCTGGGACTGGGTTGACCAGAGTTTCTACGACCCTGCACGACTCGTGAAGGGCGAACGCAAGAGCGAGAACGGCTTCAACTACTGGGTTTCGGGCTACGACTACAACTCTACCGGCGGCGTGGGCGTTGGCTTCCAGGGCAACTTTGTGAACAACGGACTCATCACGCCCGACCGCGCATGGACGGGCAAGCTCACTGAGGTGAAGCGCGTATATCAGAACGCTGCGTTCACTGATTTCTACGACGGCAAGCTCACACTGAAGAACAAGAACTCGTTCGTCAGTCTCGAGGGCTACAACCTCGTTTACCAGGTGCTGCGCGACGGACGCGTCGTTGAGGAGGGCACGGCTGACATGCCTGCCATCGCTGCCGGCAAGGAGGCTAAGGTTGCTATACCGTACACCACAACCGTCGGCGACGACGCCGAGTATCTGCTCAACGTATCGCTGCGCCTGAAGGAGGCTACGATGTGGGCTGAAGAGGGCTACGCCGTGGCAGAACAGCAGTTCGAGATTGGCAAGCGCCCGGCTCTCGCCGCTCACAACGCCGACATGAACAGCTGCTCGGCACTCACCGTAGAGGGTCAGACCGTCAAAGGCAAGACAGCCGACGGCGAATTCGCCATCAGCTTCAACAACGGCAAGATGCAGACATGGACATACAATGGCAAGGCGCTCATCGCCGAGGGTCCCGACTTCAACAGCTACCGCAAGGTGGACAACGACCGCAACTTCCGCCCGACGTTCAGCAACTCTGCCAGCGTCAGCGTGACGGGCGCACTCGCCAAGAGCGGCGACAACGCTACGATGTCTGTTAAGGGCAGAGCCAACGCCTGCCAGTACACCATCGACTATACGTTCTATCCCGACGGCGTGGTTGACATGAAGGTGACGTTCTCGCCGAGCGCTTCGCTCGCACGCATGGGTCTCGGTATGCAGTTCGCTGCAGGCTTCGAGGACGTAGAATACTACGCACGCGGTCCGTGGTCTAACTACGCCGACCGCAAGACCGGCTCCATGATTGGACGCTATCAGACCACCGTCGACGACATGGTAGACGAGATGCTCCACCCGCAGACCTACGGCGACCACCAGGATATGCGCTCGCTCACGCTGCGCAACAACAGCGTGCCCGGTCAGCCGCTCTCGCTTAACATCGAGGCTGATGGTCAGGCAGCCTTCTCGCTCGGTCACTACGACGAGACACGCTGGTGTACATGGGGCGACTCGATGTGGAACTCGCAGCTCCACTGGTACGACCTCACTCGCGATCCGCAGATCTACGCCCACTTCGACTACGCACAGCGCGGTCTGGGCAACAACTCTTGCGGCGGCGACGGCTGCCTCTCGCAGTACGAGGTGCCGTCATGGGGCAACTACTCTTACACCCTGCGCTTCACACCTGGCAAATAACCATTCAGACAAATAACCCTTAGGAGGCTACGGCATTCTTGCCGTAGCCTTTTTTTGTAGCGAAGGTCTCCGGACTCCGCAGCAGGCAGCGTTGTTGCTAATATAAGACATAGTGCGGAGAAGGTCTCCGCAGAAAGCTGCGTTAGACTTGGTGCGGCGGAGGCCGGAGACCTCCGCTACTATCCTCCCATTTACGATTTCAAACAAAAACAGCCTTAAAACTTACACTTCAAAACCATAACTAACAGAATGAAAAACAATTTTTCTGATGTGTTCGAGCACATAATATTTGATTTATATCAATAAAACCGCAACTTTCGTGACATTTACATTAAAAACATTTGTCATCTTCAGAATTGTGCGTACCTTTGCATTGTCAAAAGGTTAATAGATTGTTTAGGTTAGTAGTAATAGATTTAGGTTTTTAGTTATTAGGTTTAAGGTAAATTGTTTAACAGGTAACGATGAAGGCTAGTGAGACTCTTCATTAATTACGAAAAAGGATTTTTAGTTAAACATAGGTTTACGGCGCTGCTCGATGAGAGTAGCGCCGTAATTCTTTTATATACTTAAGAGTAGCACCGCAGTTCTTTTATATACTTAGAGTAGCGCCGCATTTCTTTTATAGTTACCTCAATCTGGGCATACGATTACAGCAGCGATGTAACACCATTACACCACTGCGGTAACACCCGTTTTGCACCGCGGTAATCGTCCTACCACGGGAGCAATTCATTCCAATTATCCCATTTGGAGTATTTGTTTGTTAATAATGCTAATAAAAACAAACAGACATAACATTTTTCGGATATAAAATATTACCTTTGTCGTAGTTTTGAACCAAAACGATTGAGAACACCCCGTATAAAGTTGATGATTTTTTTAAAATCATATTTTGGTAAAATTTAGTTATTTAGGAGAGCATTTCAAGTGATTGAAATGCTCTTCGCTTTTTATAGGCTGGAGGATGTCTGTCTGCGGCTGGGAGACAAACTGGTAGATAGCCCTCTGCAGCTGGGAGATAGCCTGGGAGATAAAGCCGTTTTTCAGAAATCTACCAGCTGATATTGTTTACGTTTGTCGCACATACTCAGCGAGTTGCGAAGAAAAGAATCAGCGGCTGGAAGATATGGTAGATTTTTTCGCAAAATAAATTTTTATTATTACTATCCGATAAAACTAATAATGTGGTTATAAACGGGTATACACAAAAAAAAAACGACTAAGCGTTGAAACCAACTCTTAGTCGTCTACAGTACCCAGACCCGGGCTCGAACCGGGATGGGTTGCCCCACTGGTGTTTGAGACCAGCGCGTCTACCGATTCCGCCATCTGGGCATTGGCGTTTTGCGTGTGCAAAGGTACGCTTTTTATTTCGTTCCGCAAAACTTTTGAAGCAAAAGTTTTGCGGAAGCGGTTGTTTTAAGAGCCTTTTTACTCTTTTACTCTTTTACCTTTTTACTTTTAATAGTTTTCTGCCTTCAGCTCGAAGTACGCCTTCGGATGCTTGCAAACCGGGCAAAGCTCCGGAGCCTGCTTGCCTACAACGATGTGACCGCAGTTGCGGCACTGCCAGATGCAATCGCCGTCGCGAGAGAACACTACGCCGTCCTCAATGTTCTTCAGGAGTTTGCGGTAACGCTCCTCGTGGTGCTTCTCGATAGCACCGACGCCACGCATAGCGGCAGCAATCTCTGCGAAGCCTTCCTCATCAGCCTCCTTAGCCATGCGATCGTACATATCGGTCCACTCGAAGTTCTCGCCAGCAGCAGCGTCCTTCAGGTTCTCTACGGTGTCCTTGATGGCACCACCCTGCAGATACTTGAACCACATCTTTGCGTGCTCCTTCTCGTTCTGTGCTGTCTCCTCGAAGAGAGCAGCTATCTGCTCATAACCCTCCTTGCGAGCCTTTGATGCGTAGTATGTGTACTTGTTGCGTGCCTGCGACTCACCTGCGAATGCCTCCTGCAGGTTGCGCTCTGTCTTTGTTCCTTTAAGTTCCTTCATAATGATTATTATTTAAGCCATTTTTAATTTCTTTTGCAAAGAAAGTGCAAATCGAGTGCAATCAAGCTTACTTGAATTGCCGAGATGCAGCCTTTCTTATGCAAAGATACAGATTAAGTTTGAAATTGCAAAGGATTGTTTGTAATTTTTACAAACTAAATTCTTTTATAACCTCCGCAACCTCCTTTGCACAGCGTTCGTCGTTGAACATTCGCTCAGCAAGTTCGCGTCCGCGACAGCCCATCTTGCGTGCTTCTTCGGGATGAGCGGCAATGTATTCTACGGCTCTCTGCCACCCCTCGACGTCACCATATTCAACGGAGATGCCGCAGCCAAGACTATCGAAGTCGACCGGTATCTGCGGATTGCGACTGCAGATGATGGGCAGACCGAGAGCGAGCGCTTCCACAACAGTGGTGAGTCCGGCGGTGTAGCGTGTGCGGTGGCAGCAGATGACAACACAGTCGGCTTTCGCCACTTCGCGCGCTATCTCGTAAGGCAGCAGTCCGCATATCTTCACCACGTCGATGTTGTCGGCGGGCTTGCAGCGCTCCACGGCTTCGAGGTTGGGGTTGGGCACGTTCGGGTTCGGATTGATACCTATATATAATATAAGGTGGCGACCGGTGCGGTTGAACGCTTCGATGAGCGTGGGCTGGTCGCGCTGCTCCTTGCCAGTGGCGATGAAAGATGTTGAGGTGGTGTTGTGGTGAGGTGGTGTTGTGGTGAGGTGTTGAGGTGATGAGACTTGCTCCGCTTTGAGCTCAGCCTTTATCTTATCATAAAAGGCGAGGTCGGCACCCCAATGCCCTACGACGAGCTTGCGCGGATCGGCTTTCGGCGCCTTCAGCGAGTCGTCAACAAGTTTCTGAGAGAAGAATATAAGGCGGTCGAAACCTTTGTAGAAGAAGCGACCGAGCAGTTCGCGCAGACGGCTCTTCGACTTCACGATGGGCTGGTGGTGCCACACGACGATGGGCTTGCGGAACAAGCCAAGTGCGCGCAGCAGCACAACGAGTTCGAGACCTTTGTAGTGGGTGGCGTAGATGGCGTCGAAACGCTCGCGGCAGGTGAGCACACGCCACGCCGTATAGATCGCAGTCTTCAGTCGGGAGAGTTCGTGCTTCGGCGAGCGGTGATACACCACGTCTACGCCGTTGTCGGCAAGGTGGCACGCTCCGTAGAGAAAATGCGACGGGAACTCGCCCTCCGCCATGCGACGGAGGCAATACTGTATGTTCTGCGTATGGTAGAAATAAACCTTCATAATATGTATGGAGCTGTAACGTGGAAGACCGCCGGATGTCAACGGTAGGTCTTGCCTACGAGGTAGCGGTAGTTGTATATCTGCATGAACGGATGGAGCACGGCGCGCAGAAACGCAACGGGGTCGGTCTCGTGGGTGTAAAAGATGCGGTGGCGATAGCGCACGTACATGCGCAGCAAGCCAAGGAAAGCCGGCAAGCCCTTGCCAGTTTCATAACCGAGGAGACGCAAGCCGTCGTGGAAGATGGCGTTGTCGGTAGTGGGGAGAACGGTGTCTTTGCTTGACGGAGAATGCTCCGAATCACGAAGAACTGCTTCAGAAACCGAGAAGGCAGTCTTCGACTTGCGCTCTACCCAAAGCAGGAAGTCGCGGCGAGCGGCGAAGTGGGCGTTCATCCAGGGCTTCACCATCGAATAATTGCGCACGCCGTACCACACCATGTAGGCTGCATTGTCGGCAGACCGCACACGATGGGCGTCGACGCCGACGTATGTGGCAGCCTCGGCATAGCGGCGCTGGCGCACAAGCACCTTATCGAGCAGCACGATGCTGTCGAGAGCCGCAGCAGCAGTGGCTGTCATCACGTCGTAGCATGTGCGGCGGTATATCTCAGGACACTCTGTCTCGGTAGGTATCACGTCGAGCAACTCGCGACGCAACATCTGGCAGTGGCCCATCATCGAGGCATAGAACAGACGGATGAGGTTGCAGTTGGGTCGGCGACTGTCGTAGCGCACCTCGGCATCGGTCTCGGTGAACGGCACCGATCGGCAGACACACATCATGTTCTGACCGATAGCGGCGCTTTGCTCCTCGAGCTTCGTAGGCATCCAGATGTCGTCCTGGTCGCAAACGGCGATGAGGTCGGCTGTGGCACGGCGCATGGCTGAGAAGAAGTTGCGGTTGATGCCCTGCTGCTGCGCGTTCTGATAGACACGCATCTGCACCCCATCGGGCGCACGGCGAGCATAGTCGGCGAGCATCTCCATGGTGTTGTCGGTAGAACAGTCGTCCTGCACTATTATCTCCTTCGGCGGCTGGGTCTGCGCAAAGAGCGAGTCGAGCTGCTCTGCAAGGTGTCGACTCGCTCCGTTGTATGTACACATCACAACCGCTACGATTTGTGTCTGCTTCATTTCGTATAAAATAATTATGTTAGCAAGAGTGTTGCGGATAGCTGTATGCCACAACACTACTTCTTGACTTCTGCCTCCTCAATCAAGTCGGGCAGAATGAATACGGCGTGAACCTTCTGCTTCTCCTTCGGCGGCACCTGCATATAATTGCGGTAGAGGTCGCTCAGATAAGCGTCGGGGTCGGCTGGCGCAGCGAAGCGCTTGCCTTCGAACTCTATCGTGGAAAGCGGAAAGACGCAGTCGCGGCGGTGCATGATGCCGTAGCCGTTGTTGATAAGCACGTTGGAGATGTAGGTGTCGCACTTGCGCAAGGCGAAGGCTGCAGCCCACACCGACTTGCAGAAGAGATACTTCGCACCGAAGTAGAACAGTTCGAACGTGGCACGCCACGAGTACTGATGCGAATGGTGCAATATGGAGTAGCACTTCGACATAGCCTTGCCGTAACGCTTGCAGAAGCTGTGCGACACGTTAGGGTAAGGAATAAACGGGAAGATATCGACGAAGAGTCCCTTCGAGTAGTCAAGCGAGAAGTCCTCATTGCCCTCAACGTAGAACGAGTTGAGGTCGCGCACCTTCATAATCGGCTCTCTGGTGTTCTCGGTCTCGGGCGTTTGCAGCACGAGTCCGCTGCGCAGTTCCTTAGGAGCAATCTCGGCGAAGCGGCGCGAGTCGTCGAGCGTCATGGCGATGTCGATATCATCGTCCCACGGAATGAAGCCTCCGTGACGCACGGCGCCGAGCAGAGTGCCTCCGTCGAGCCAGTACTTGATGTCGTGCTTGCGACAGATGCGGTCAATCTCCTCAAGAATGGAGAGTTGCTTGAGCTGCGCACGACGGAGGTGGCGCTGTTTGAATTCGGTTATATAATCCATTTATAATTGTTTCGTTGAAGAACAGCAAGCCGAGAAGCCGACACGTCAACTCGTCGGCTTGCCTTGTTACTTGCCAGCCGCAGGTCGGCGCACGTCAATCACCTGACCCGTGCAGTCGGTGAGCAGGGTGCGCAGCGTAGCCTCAGCCACACGCTCCGGCATGAGCAGCGTCTCGTCCGGCTCGATGCCGAAGTTCTGCTGGCGCATCGGAGTCTTCGTGCGTTCAGGGTTGATGCAGTTGATGCTGATGCCGTCGGCATCCCACTCCTGCGCCACAGCCTGCACAAAGTTGACGATGGCAGCCTTTGTCGACGAGTAGATGCTGTAGAAAGCGCGACCGCGGGTGTACGAGCTGGATGTGAAGAAGATGAGCTTGCCGCGTGTGCGCTGCAGGTAAGGACGAGCACGCAGAGCCACGTTCACCGTGCCCATATAGTTGGTCTGCACAGCCTTCAGTATGGTGTCGTACTCCATCGAAGCGAGCGGTTCGCGGTTGAGCACGCCGGCGGTGTTGATAACATAGTCGATATGTCCTTCCTTCTGCTCCACAGCAGACAGAGCAAGAGCCACCTGGTTGTCGTCGCCGACATCGGTATGCGTTGCGCCGCGCGAGAACGAGTGGACATGAGCGCCGCTCTGCTCGAGCATCTCCACGATGTTCTTGCCGATGCCGTAGCTTCCGCCGAACACCACAGCCACTTTTCCGCAGAACGACTCAGCGCCAATCTGCACGTCGTTGGGCTCGGTGCTCTTCAGCTGGAACAGCTTGTCCATCATGTATGTGTCCTCGCGATAGGTGAGCTTCATGTTGCTCTCCTCGCCACGCACCACGAAGATAGGCTCTTCGGGCAGATATGTGCGCACCACGCCACAGTCGTCGGTAGTGCGGAAGTTGGGATCCTTGAGTGCTTTCTCGTAAGCCTCGGCAATGAGCTGGCGGTCGAACGCCTGCGGAGTCTGTCCGCGACGCAGACGAGAGCGGTCGGGGATGTTCGTGATGAAGTCGCCGTCCACCTCGATGATTGTATCGGCAGAAGGCACGGCTACGTTCACGGCGCGATGGGTGTCGAGCGCCTTCACGACGTCGTCGATGATGCGCTGGCTGACGAGCGGACGTACGGCGTCGTGGAAGATGAGGTTGGCGTCCTCGTTCTGATAGGCGGTGATGGCAGAGAGCGACGAGTAGTAGCGCTCGGCTCCGCCCTTCAGTATCTTCTTCACCTTGCGCCACTTGTTGCGCAGCACGATATTCTCGAAGTCGGCAACGAGTGCCGGATTAGACACAATGGCTATCTCGTCGATGTGCTGGTTGCGCTCGAACACGTCGATGGTGTGCTCCACGACCATCTTGCCTGCCACCTTAAAGAACTGTTTCGGTGTGGACATACCAAGGCGTGAGCCTACTCCACCAGCGAGTATAATGGCAATGTTTCTCTTCATAGCTGAATTGCGGGGGTTGTTGTGTTACAGTTTCTTGAACTCGGTGTAGATCTTGTCGGCTATCTCGCGGAACTCCTCTTCCGAGAGCTTCAGCTTCGGGTTAGAGAAGAGCATGTCCTTCTCCGACTGCATCGGGATGAGATGGATATGAGCGTGTGGCACTTCGAGTCCGAGCACAGCCTCGCCCACCTTGATGCACGGGAAAGCGCGCTTGATGGCTACAGCCACCTTCTTTGCAAACACCTGATACTCGGCAATCTCGTCGTCCTCCATGTCGAAGATGTAGTCCACTTCGCGGCGCGGAATGACGAGTGTGTGGCCCTTCACCAACGGGTTGATATCGAGGAAAGCGTAGAACTGTTCGCTCTCAGCACACTTATAGCTGGGAATCTCGCCTGCGGCGATTTTAGAGAATATATCCATAACAATAGGTTTTAAAAGTTTATTTCTACAAAATTAGTGAAAAAAACGGACAAGCACACGCATTCACACATATTTTTATATACGCGAAAGCCAGAAACCTCAGACTCCAGGTCTGCGGTTTCTGGCTTCGAACGTATTTTGAGCGCCCAATGAGGCGATTTTTCCAATATCTGATGCGGTGCTACCACACCCTATTTTATTCGAAAGAGATGCTATCGATGCGCAGGTGGATAGTGCCGCGCGGAATCTTTATCTCCACTTCGTCGCCCACCTTCTTGTTGAGCAGGCCCTGAGCGATAGGTGTAGAGATAGAGATCTTGCCCTCACGCAGGTTAGCCTCGCTCTCGCTCACGATGGTGTAGGACATCTTTGCTTTGTTGGCGAGGTTTGTCATCACTACCTTCGACAGAATCTGCACAGTATCTGTGCTAAGACGCGATGTGTCGATAATCTTCGCCTCGGCGATAGCAACCTTCAGACGGTTTATCTTCTCTTCGAGATGAGCCTGAGCCTCCTTAGCGGCGTCATACTCAGCATTCTCGCTCAAATCGCCCTTGTCGCGAGCCTCAGCAATAGCTGCAGAAGCCTTCGGACGCTCTACTGATTCGAGCTGTTTCAAATCGGCAACGAGCTTGTCGTAGCCTTCTTGTGACATGTAAGCCATGATTTCTTTGTTTGTTTTATTAATGTTTTTTCTTTACTATAACAAAAAAACAAGAATCCCGACACTGTTCCTGCTGCCGGAATTCTCATTCATCTGTCTTTATCTATTGTTTTTCAATATGCTACCGTTTCTGCTACGACAGGAGCAAAGCAGACCTTGATAGCCTTTGCGAAGTCTCACCCAGACTTGCCCGACGCCATGCTCTGCCCTCCGTATTTAACAAAAATGGTTTGATTGTTTTTGCAAAGTTAGGCATTTAAATCCATATAAACAAGTGTTTCAGCGGAATTTATTTCCCCACTCCGTCGCCGGTCAACCTGCTGCACACCTCTTAATATAAGTAAAAATATTTGTAGGTTCGGCGAGTTTTGCTTAAATTTGTCGGAAAAAGAAACTACTTGTATGACTATTATTCCAGCAACACCAGCACACGCAGCCGACATCGCTCAGCTCATAATGACGGCGATGACGGAAGATTGCTGCCAGTATCTGGCAGGCAAGGAGCACACGCTCGACGATTTCTATCACATGATGCTCGACCTCGTTCTGATGGACGACTCGCAGTACAGTTGGCGCAACACCTTCGTGGCTGTTGACGAGGAGGCTACGGAGGGCAACGTGGAGTACGCACCGGTAGCCGGAGCCATCGTGGGCTACAACGGAGCCGACCTTCACCGCCTGCGCCGCCGCTTCCAGGAAGAAGCGCTGAAGCAGCTCCAGATGGACTACTCGCAGATGGACGATGAGACCGAAGCGGGCGAGTTCTATCTCGACTCGCTGGCTATCTATCCCGAATATCGTCGCCGCGGCATAGCACGCCAACTGCTGAAACGTGCCACCGAGCACGCCGCAAGCCTCAACCTGCCTGCAGCGCTGCTCGTCGATAAGGGCAACCCCAACGCCGAGCGTCTATATCATTCGGTGGGCTTCGAGTATTGCAACGACGCCATGTGGGGCGGACACGAGATGCGCCATCTGCGCTGTCCTATCGCTTAGAACACAAGCAGGCCCAGCACACCACAACACAGCATAACCAGTATCGGGTTGGTCTTGCGGTAGCGTGTCAGGAAGAACGTTACGGCAAAGAGCGCAACGCTGATACCGAAACCTATCGGCTCGTCTTTCGGCGAGCCGAAGTTGTCTTTGGTCATAAGCAGCAAGGATGCGGCTGCTATCAAGCCCACAATGGCAGGGCGCAGACCGGCGAACACGCTCTTCACCACCTTCGAGTCGCGGTGGGTCATGAGGTATCTCGATATGAGTATCATGATGAAGAACGGCAGCCAGATGATGGAGAGCGACGCCAGCACAGAGCCTATCATCGCCATCCACTCGGGATAGCCCTGATTGAGCACCGCCGTATAGCCTACGTATGTAGCGGCGTTGATGCCGATCGGACCCGGCGTCGACTGACTGATGGCAACGATGTCCGTAAACTCAGAGTTGGTGAGCCAGGCATTCTTCACAACCGTCTCGTTGTGTATGAGCGACAGCATGGCGTAGCCGCCACCGAAGTTGAACGTGCCAATCTTCGTGAATATAATAAACAGTTTTAAGAAAATCATTTTTACAATTTTGAGTTTTGAGTTTTGAATTGTGCGCTTTGCGCATTTTGAATTTATAAGTTTTGAATTGTGAGTTCAAAATTGAATAACTCAACATCGGCGCAGCCGACAATTCAACACTCAACATTCAACATTCAACATTTTTCCATAAAGATATTCTGCCAAGCCGGCAGCTATAATGATATATATCGGCGACACGCCCAGCAGCCATATCAGCGCCGCACACGCCACCGGTATCCACGCCGTGCGCCATGTTATGTTCGCCGTCTTCGCCATCTTGAAGCACGGCGCGGCGATGAGCGCCACCACAGCCGGACGCACTCCGCGGAAGAACTTTGCAACATACTCGTTGTCCTTGAAGTTCTGGAAGAACATCGCTATCACCATTATCGCTATAATCGATGGCAACGCAATGCCCAATGCTCCGACTATGCCGCCCCACACACCGCGCAACTTGTAGCCGATGTGGCTCGCCATGTCGATGGCGAAGATGCCGGGCGTGGTCTGCGCCACAACCATTATGTCCATGAACTCCTGACGGTCCATCCACTGGTGCTTGTCTACAAACTCACGCTCCATAATCGGGATCATGGCGTAGCCGCCGCCCAACGTGAAGGCACCAATCTTGTTGCATGTAAGGAAAAACTCTAATAACATCTGGATATATAAAATTAAAAAAATCCATTACAGCTGTGCTGCAATGGACCAACTATTTACTAATTCCTATTTTTCTCAATTTTGTTTGGACTCTGCGTTTCCGCTTCATCCTGTGTGGGGTGAGAAAGACTGTTACTTGTTGTCTTCTCCCCACATTCCTATTGCAGCTGTAGCTGCAAATAGGCTCATCATTACCGTCATCAACATAACTTTTCTACTTAATTAACCATTTAACTACCAAACTATGTACCTTCTATCAACAATACTAACCTAATAACTTACTTACCTTTTCAACCTAATACCTTTACCAAAGTTACCCTTTACTTTTCACCTTTTCTAATACCTTCTGTGTTGTTATCCTAACCTTTTACCTTACTAATACCTTAGTCATCCTAATCTTTTACCTTCTTGTTGTCCTGAATCTTCTTTACCTTTATGACTTTCCTATCGAATTATCCTTTCAATACCTTTTACCTAATGTTGTTAGTCAATCGGTTGCCTCACGGTTCCCTTGTTTTGACGATGCAAAGTTACAATTGTTTGCGTACACAAACAAGTGTTTACACTCTTTTTTCGCTTAAAAACGCCTATTTTTGACCTACGTCAACCCGTAATGTGTTCGCACACACCTGCAAACGATTGCAACTTGCCCAACACTTCCCCACCCCGTACACCGCTTCTCTATACATTATTATATATAATAGCGGCACATCAGAGTTGCGATTGGCGTTACGCGTAGCGCAGGCGCAGCGAGTTGAGCACTACGCTTACGCTTGAGAACGCCATCAGGGCGCTTGCCCACATCGGCGTTATCTGGAAGTCGACGCCGAAGATGTGTAGAGCACCGGCGGCGAGGGGTATGCAGACGATGTTGTAGACGAACGCCCAGAAGAGATTCTGCCATATCATGCGCACGGTACGTCTACTGAGCTTTACGGCTTCGGGCAGCGCCATGAGGTCGTCGCCCATCAGCGTTATCTGCGCCACGTCCATCGCCACATCTGTGCCGCGACCGATGGCTATGCCCACATCGGCGAGGGCGAGCGCCTGCGTATCGTTGATGCCGTCGCCCACCATAGCCACGCGCTTGCCTTCGCTCTGAAGTTGCTGCACGAGCGCCTGCTTGTCGCCTGGCAGCACCTTGCTGCGATAGTTGCGTATGCCCGCCTCTGTAGCCCAGTAGCGAGCCGCCTCCTCCTTGTCGCCACTCATCATGTACACCTCGATGCCAGCCGACTGCAGCTGCGCCATCGCCTCCTTGGCGTTAGGCTTCAGCGTTTCGCGCTCTTCGAGCGGTATGTCAGATGGGCGTGTGAAGTCGATATTCTGGTTCGGGATGGTGAGCGTGCCCGTTTTGTCGACGACGATCGCCCGAATCTTATGCAGGTTCTCCAGCGCAGACGCGTCCTTTATTAGAATCTGCTTCTGCGCAGCCTTGCCGATGCCCACCATGAGCGCCGTCGGCGTAGCCAATCCCATTGCGCAGGGGCAGGCTATGACGAGCACAGCCACAGCCGAGAGAAGAGCGTGCGGCAGTGCGGCGTTGCCTCCTAAAGCCCACCACATGCAGAACGTGAGCAGAGCGATGGCAGCCACCGTCGGCACGAACACCCGTGCGGCTCGGTCTACGATGCGCTGCACGGGCGCCTTGCTGCCCTGCGCCTCCTGCACCATGCGTATGATGTGCGCAAGAGCTGTGTTCTCGCCAATCTGACGCGCACGCATACGCAGCTTGCCCTGACTGGGTATGGTTCCGGCGAGCACGGTGTCGCCTGCTTTCTTCATAGCCGGTGTAGGTTCGCCGCTTATCATCGCCTCGTCTACATAAGCCGCATCGGCAGTCATGAAACTCTCAGCCGCACACACCACGCCGTCCACCGGAATCTTCTCTCCGGCGCGCACTTCTATCGTGTCGCCTATCTGAATCGTCGAGATAGGCACCTCCTCCATGCGGTAGTCGTCAGTGCCTTCCATCTTCTCGTGCGTCACGATGCGCGCCGTCTTGGGCTGCATACCCATGAGCTGGCGTATGCTGCTCGCCGTGCTGTCTTTCGCTTTCTCCTCAAGACACCGACCGGTGAGCACGAACGTGATTATCATCACCGAAGCGTCGAAGTAGGTGTGCCACTCTATGCCGCGTGCGCCCCAAACCGCCTCGCCGAAGAACGTATTGAACGTGCTGAAGAGGAACGCTATGAGCGTGCTCAGCGCCACGAGCGAGTCCATGTTCGCCGTGCGATGCGTTATCTGTTTTGCCGCCGACACATAGAAGCGTCTGCCGCAGTAGAACATGTTTAAGAGAGCGAGTATGAGGCAGATTTGGTTGTTGAACGCTCCGTCGCCGCTCATACCGAAGTACATCGTGAGCGCGGCGAACAGCCACGAAAGCAGCGTACGACGGCGCAGCAGCGTATACTCGCGGCGGTTAATCTCCTCGGCGTTGCGGTCGTTCTCCACCACGAGGTCGTAGCCGGCGTTGCTCACCTCGCGCTTCATATCGTCGAGCGTAATCACCTCTGGGTCGTAGTCTACAAGCACCGTGCGTGTAGACAGCGTTACCGTAGCCGAGTTGACGCCCCGCAACTTACGGAGCGTATTCTCTACGTTGGCGGCGCAGACAACGCACGCCATGCCTATAACTGGTATTGTCTTTTTCATGTCTATTTACTGCATTTACTTGTTTTATAGGAAAAGTGTAATTTTGATACTTCAAAAAGACAGGAAAAGTGTATTTTTGAAGTATCAAAAATGTAGGAAAAGTGTATTGGAGAGTTTAAAAGCACTACTTCTTCTGCGTATCGGGCAGCAGTCCGGCGATTATGCCGAGCAGCGGCAGGAATGCGCTCACCTTGAAGATAAATTCGACGCTGGTCTTGTCGGCGAGCCATCCGAAGAACGCCGAACCGATGCCACCCAGACCGAACATCAAGCCGAAGAAGATGCCGGCGATGAGCCCTACCTTGTCGGGCATGAGGTCGGTGGCGTAGACCACTATCGAGGAGAACGCCGAGGCGATGATGAGTCCGGAGAGGAAGGTGAACACGATGGTCCATGTCAGATTGACGTAGGGCATGGCGAGGGCGAACGGAGCCGCGCCAAGAATGGAGAACCATATCACGTACTTGCGTCCGAAGCGGTCGCCGAACACGCCGCCGGCGAGCGTGCCGATGGCGAAGGCGGCGAGGAACACGAAGAGGCATATCTGCGAAGCCTGCACCGAGACGCCGAACTTGTCGATGAGGTAGAACGTGAAGTAGCTCGTGATGCAGGATGTGTAGAAGTATTTCGAGAAGATGAGCAGGATGAGTATGAGCAATGCGCCGTACTTTGCGCGTCGGGAGATGTGCGTGTTCAGCGCTTCTGCCTTGCGCGGATGCTTCACGGCGTACTGCAGGCGGGCTTTATACCACGCTCCGAGGCGCACCATGATGAGTGCTGCGAGCAGGGCGGCTATGGCGAACCACGATATGGCGTGCTGTCCGAAGGGCAGGATGATGAGCGCTGCGAGCAACGGACCGAGCGCCGAACCGCCGTTGCCGCCCACCTGGAAGATAGACTGCGCAAGACTCTTCTTGCCGCCCGACGCCAGTTGCGTCACGCTCGACGCCGTAGGGTGGAACACGGACGAGCCGAAGCCTACGACGCTCACAGCCAGCAGTATGAGCAGATAGTTCTCGGCGAACGCAAGCATGAGCAGTCCGGCGAGCGTGAAGCACATGCCGACGGAGAGCGCATAGGGGCGCGGATGGCGGTCGGCAGAGAGTCCGGTGAAGGGCTGCAGAATGGAGGATGTCATCTGAAAGACGAGCGTTATGATACCTATCTGCGCGAACGAGAAGTCGAACTTGTCCTTGAGGATAGGATAGATAGACGGAATGATCGACTGTATCATGTCGTTCAGAAAGTGGGAGATACAGCAGATGACGAGCACAGAATAGACCGTGCTCTCCGCCATTGTAGGGTTGCCTTTAAGTATGCGGCTTATTGATTTCATAAATGTTTTTTATTTTTTTACTTTTAAAAGCGTTTGTGGATGTGTGGTATGGGCAAGATGCCCATACCTCCTATTTAGCCGCAAAGTTACTGCTTTAATCTGAAACGCAACGCCAATACATAAAATATATAACCGAAAAAAGCCGGAGGCAACGATGCCCCCGGCTTCTAACTCTAAAAACAAAATTCTACTATTACGAACTTATATTAACAACTAAACCTTTTCTTTATTCTAAGCCGAGCTAAGCCTTCTTAAGCCTTTCTAAGCCAAGAAGAACATAGGCGGCGTTTAAGCCGAGCTAAGCCTTCTTAAGCCTTTCTAAGCATTTTTAGGCAATCCTAAGCCCTCCCCGATGGGGAGGGTTGGGAGGGGCTTGAGGGTTGGGAGGGGCTTTGGGTTTTACTTCACCTCCTCAGGCAGTACGGGCATTGCGCCGTTCTGCGTGCAGACGTATGCGCTCACTCTTACTGCGCGCTCGTGAGCCTCAGCCACCGTCATTCCGGCGAGGATAGAAGCACAGAATGTGCCCGTGAACGAGTCGCCTGCACCAACGGTGTCAGCCACCTCCACCTTCGGTGTGGGCTGGAACGACATCTCGCCTGGTGTGAACACGTACGAGCCGTTTACGCCGCAGGTGAGCACGAGCATATCGAGGTCGTACTTGCCAAGGATGAGCCAGCACTTGTTCTCAATGTCCAAGCCAGGATAGCCGAACATTCTGCCGATGAGCACAAGCTCCTCGTCGTTGATCTTAAGAACGTTGCAGCGCTTCATGCTCTCGCAGATAACATCCTTTGTGTAGAAGTCCTGGCGCAGGTTGATGTCGAATATCTTCATGCAGTCGGCAGGTGTAGCGTCGAGGAACTTGTAGATAGTCTCGCGGCTCACCACGTTGCGCTGGGCGAGCGAGCCCCAGCACACAGCCTTTGTGTTCTCGGCGATAGCCTTCACCTCGTCGGTGAACGGGATGTTGTCCCACGCCACGTTCTCCTTAATGTCGTATGTAGGTATGCCCTCGTCGTCGAGCTTCACCTGCACGGTGCCGGTTGGATAAGGCACGCGCGGCATGCAATACTGCAAGCCCTTCTCCTCGAGCTGCTGCACGGTCTCGTCTGCGAGCTTGTCCTCGCCAAGAGCGCTCACTGCGATAGAGTTCAAGCCGAACTGACCGGCGTGGAACGCGAAGTTAGCCGGTGCGCCACCAAGTTTCTTTCCTTCAGGAAGCACGTCCCAGAGTGCCTCACCGAGTCCTACTACATATTTCTTTTCCATAGTTTTATTGTTTTTAGTTATTGTTTTTTTTTGAATAAGCCTTTCTAAGGCAGAGTTTAAGCCTTGCTAAGGCAGAGTTTAAGCCTTCCTAAGCCTTCTTAAACCTTCCTAAGCCAAGGCGAACTAAGCCTTTCTAAGCCATCTTGAGCCTTTCTAAGCCCTCCCCGACGGGGAGGGTTGGGAGGGGCTTTAGTTCTGCTTTACTTTAGGTATATAGCTGAGCAGATAGAGCACGCCGATAGCCATCACAGCAGCAGCCCAAACCTGCGGATACTGAGCGCCGGCAGCCTTTGCGGCGTCGCTGGCGAAGCCCATGAAGAGCGGGAACACGGTGCCGCCGAACAGACCCATGATCATAAGGCCCGAAACCTCGTTCTTCTTCTCCGGAGCAGAGAGCATAGCCTGCGAGAAGACGATAGAGAACACGTTAGAGTTGCCGTAGCCTACGAGAGCGATAGCTGCCCAAAGCTCCCACTTCTCTGTGCCGAACACCAAGCCGACCATAGAGAGCGCCATCATCAGCACGATGATTGTGAAGAAGGTGCGGATATTGAGCTTGCGCATAAGGATTGAGCCGGTGAAGCAGCCAAGCGTACGGAATGCGAAGTAGATTGATGTGGCGTACTCGAACTGGCTGAGCGAGTCGCCGGCGCCGCCAAGACGCTCGAACAACACTTTCGGTGCAACGGCGTTTGTGCCTACGTCGATGCCCACGTGGCACATGATGCCGACGAACGAGAGCAGGATGATTGGCGAGCCGAGCATCTTCAGACAGTCGACGAAGCCAGAAGCCTTGCCTTCGATGGGTTCCTCCTCGATGTGTGTCATGCCGAGCCACAGCGTAGCCACCATACCTATAACGAAGAAGAGCAGGAAGAGGATGCGCCAGCTGAGTCCGAGGATAGGAGCTGTAGTGGTAGCGCCCCAAGCAGCGATGAGCGGAGCGATGAACGAAGCGATAGCCTTAACGAACTGACCGAAGGTGAGCGTCGAAGCCAGATGGCCCTTAACGAGCATCGTCACGAGCGGGTTGATGCCGGTCTGCATGATGGCGTTGCCTATGCCGAGCAGCGAGAAAGAGATGTACATCAGCCAGAGCTGGCTCTCCTTGGTAGGCATAAAGCTGTCGAAGAGCGGCAGGAGCACAGCCAATGTTGTGATTACTACTGAGAGCAGAACGGTCTTCTTTCTACCTATCTTATTCATGAGCATGCCCGTAGGCACAGAGAAGATAAGGAACCAGAAGAACACGAGCGAGGGGAAGAAGTTTGCAGCGGAGTCGGAGAGTCCGAAGTCTTCCTGCATGTTGTTTGAAACCGCACCGACCAGATCGACGAAGCCCATAGTGAAGAAGGCAATCATCACCGGGATAAGTGTCAGTTTGCTTTGATTGGAATTGTTCATTGCGTATGAAACTTTTAGTTATTAGTTGAGTTGAGAATTAATTTCTGCGGCAAAATTACACTAAACGTGCCGAGCAGAGCGAAAATTATGTTGCATAAAGTTGCAATAATCGCATTGCACAACATATTTGCTACAGATGCAACATTCGTACTATTGCGCTTTACACAGTACAAGAAAGCGGAGGTGTGGTATCCTCCGCTTTTTCGTATTAAGGGTTTTTTATATTTACTCCGAATATCGGTGGCGTCCTTTAGTAGTTCTTGTTCTGCTTATACAAGCCAGGTACATAGTAGAGCTGGTTGTAAGGAATCGGGTAGAACTCGTTCTTGCCAGCCGTGTAGTGGGCATCCTTAAGATACGTAGCGTATGTCTGTCCGTCGTACACGTCGTTCTTCTCGGTTGCGAAGTAGGCGTTGAGAGTCTTTGAAGCCAATCCCCAGCGACGCAGGTCGAAGTAGCGTCCGTTCTCCATTGCAAGCTCCAGACGGCGCTCCCAGCGCAGACACTTGCGTGCCGTCTCCTTGTCCTGGAAGTAAGACTCGGGATAGAGCGCTATCTCGCACTGATCCTTGGCGTAAGCGATGTGCTTGTCAACAGAGTTCTTCGCACGCTGGCGAATGTCGTTGATTATGGTGCGAGCCTCAGCAAGCTGGTCGGTCTCGATGAGAGCCTCTGCACGCATGAGCATCACATCGGAGAAGCGGAACACATAGTCGTTCATATCAAACGCCAGCCATGAGCCGTTGTAGGTCTCGCCCTTAGAGCGCTGCGGCACCTCCTTCATAGAGCAGTAGTAGCCGTAAGTGTTCGGTGTGCGACTGTTAGCCTTTGTGAGCGTATACTCCTTCTCGTACTTGTACGGGAAAGTAGGCATACCCACGGTGTGGAAGAGACGCGGATCCCATTTCTGGGTGGTCGGTTTGCCGTTGACAGGATAGTCGATATGCTTGTTATAATCGTCAAACTCGGGCAGTCCGTTCTTTGTCTTGAAGGCGTTCACGAGGTCCTGAGACGGCTTGTGGAAGTCCCATCCGCACGACCACATTCCCCAAACACCGTTGAGCACGTTGCTCCAGTTGGCGCGTCCGAAGGTGGTATTGTCCTCCTTGTAGTCGGAAGTCTGCACGGCGAACACACTCTCCTTGCTGTTCTTATGTTCGGGCAGGAAGATGTCGCCGTAGTCTTCAAGATAGCCGAAGTAAGGCGAGTTCTTCACCACGTTGGTGTATTCAATCACCTTCTGCATATACTCCTTGTTGACATGGTCGTAGCCGTTGGTTGCCTCGTAGCCGTCGCCGTAGGCAAGCGTCAGATAGCACTTGGCGAGATATGCCGCAGCAGCAACGCGGTTGACGCGGTTCTGCTCCTTCTGCATCTCGGGCAGCACGTCGTACGCCTCCTTGAAGTCGTTTATTATCTTGCCGAACAACTCCTGGTATGTAAACTCGTCGTTGCGGGTCTTCTCCTGAAGATTGTTCTTCATTACGTTCTCGTCAATCCAAGGCACCTGGCGGAACATGGTGATGAGCTTGAAGTAGAAGTGGGCGCGCAGGAACTTAACCTCTGCCACACGCTGCTTCGTCTTCTCCTCGCCAAGACTGCTGTTGCCATACTGCTCAAGCGAGAGCAGCGCGCGGTTGCAGCGGCTAACAGCACAGTAGAGGCGATACCAAAGTTCGTCGAACTCGCCCGGTGTAGAAGTCATGGTCGACCAAATCTCCATCGGATGATAGCCAGTGTCGGTAGTGCCCGATCCGCCCTTCAAGCAGTCGTCTGACGACAAATCGCCGTAAGGCCAAAGGTTGAACGGATAAGAGTACCAGCAGTCGCCGAGCATGGCGTATGCCGAAGTAACCATATCGTCGGGGAGTTTGAAAGCCTTGTCCTGATCGACTACACCCTGCGGAGAATCGTCGAGGAAATCGCTGCACGATGTTACAGTGCCGAGCGTGAGCATCGCTGCAAATATATATTTATATAAATTTTTCATTGTTCTGATTCTTTAAATTGTTTTGACTTCTTTGTAATATCAATAGCTCCTTAGAAACTGAGCTGCAGTCCGAACGACACTGATGAAGAGTGAGGATATGCCCAGTTGGGGTTCTCGGGGTCGGAGATAGTGAAGCTGCTGCTCTTCCATGTGAAGAGGTTCTGACCCGAAACATATACACGAGCCGATGTCATGTGGAGCTTCTTCAGGAGCGAGTCGCTGAAGTTGTAGCCAAGCTGCAGCGTGCGGAGCTTCATCCAGTTGCCGTGTTCTACGAAGTAAGTAGAGGCGCGTCCCTCGTCACCGGTGTTGTTGGTTGTGAGCGCCGGTATCTTAGAAGAAGTGTTGTCCTCGGTCCAAGCGCCAAGCATACGGTTGCCCTTGTTGCTTCCGGCGTCGGTGAGGCTCCAGAAGTCGGTCTGGAATTTCTGGTTGTTGTAAACATCTACGCCGTATACTCCCTGGAAGAACATAGAGAGGTCGAAGTTCTTGTATCCGAGCTGCACGTTAAGACCCCAGTTGAAGTCGGGCACCGGATCGAATATCCATGTCTGGTCCTTTGCGTCGATAGTGCCGCTGTGGTCGAGGTCGGCATACTTCAATCCGCCCACACGAGCGTTAGGCTGACCAGAGGCTTTTGCCTCCTCGCTGTTCTGGTAGAGTCCATCTACAACGTAGCCCACGATAGAGCCGTAAGGCTTCTTCGACTGCACGAGGTTCTCCTTCACTGTGTGTGCATACGAGCCGGTTGTGGTAGAAGGCAGATACGTCACTTTGTTGCGGAAGAAGTCGATGTTGGCAGTCACGTCGTAGCGCAGACCATACTTAGTGATGTGGCGGTAGCCCACGCTTGCCTCCATACCCACGTTGCGAAGCGACGGACCGTTCGACCATGTAGAACCGCCCTCGCCCACTGCTCCGAGGAATGCCGGCGAGATAAGCATGTCCTTTACATCCTTAATATATGCGTCAACCGATCCGTAGAGTTCCTGGCTGAGCAAAGAGAAGTCGGCACCAACGTTATACTGTATTGTTGTCTCCCACTTCAAGTTGTCGTTCGCTGTCTGAGTTGCGCGGAAACCTGACGGGAAGATGCCTGTACCCTGACGATAGAGATCGTAAGCAGTAGATGTAACACGGTCTAATCCGTAGTCGGCTACATACAAGCCGTAGCGAGCTGTGTTGGAAATCTCCTGGTTACCAGTCTTACCCCATGAGGCACGAATCTTAAGATCGTCAATCCAGTCTGCTTTGAGGTTCTTAGAAAGACGATAGCCCAAAGTAGCTGCAGGGAAGTTGCCATAGCGATTGTTCTTGCCGAAACGCGAGCTGCCGTCACGACGTATGGTGAACGAAGCAAGGATAAGATCCTGCCAGTTGTAGTCGACCTTACCGAAGAACGAAGCCAGCGAGTAGCCAGAGCCGATACCCGTAGCGCGCTCAATACCCGTAGCGGCATCAGGCCACATATAGTCCTTGTCCTCTATCACGTAGCTCTGGGCATACGCACCCATATCCTCTACGGTCTGCTTGTGAAGTTCCATACCAGCAAGCACCGTGAAGTCGTGGTCGCGTGCAATCTTGAAGTTGTAGTTGGCTGTGTTACTCCATGTCCAGCGCACATCGTCGTGGGCAGAGAGTGTGGTGCTCGGTATGTCGTTGTTCACGATGTCCGACTTGAACGTGTGGTTCATCGAGCGAATGAACGAATGATAGTAGTCGAGACCGAAATTAGAACGGAGCACAAGGCCCTTCAGCGGTTTCACATCTACATAGGCATTGCCGAACACACGCCATATCTTCAGTGCGTTGTCGCGATTCATGTACATCTCGCGCAGAGGGTTCTGACGGTCGCTCATACCGCCCACCGGACCAGCGAATGTAGTGCCGTCTTCTTCGTATACGGGCACCGTAGGCGACATCTTCAACGCATTCTCCATCGGTGCGCTATTTACCTGCTTCGAGTAAGTAACCGTAGCGTTCTCGCCTACACTTACAATCTTGTTCACATTGTATGTAGAGTTGAATCGGGCAGAGAAGTTCTCGAAGTTAGAATACTTCAAGATACCGTCGTTCTTCTTGTAGCCTGCAGAGAAAAGACCCGTGAACTTGTCGGTGGCACCCGACAGAGAGAGGTCGTAGCTCTGCATGAAACCGGTGCGCGAAATCTCGTCAAGCCAGTCGGTGTCCGACAGTCGCATTGTTTTCTTTGCATTGATATAGCCGTCGTATGCACCGTTTACGGTATATGTCTTATAGCTTTTTGAGGCAGGATCGTATGCCTTGATGGTGCGGCCGGTAGAGGCATTGAAGTCAAGACCATAGTTGTGGGCATAAGCCACGGGGTCGAGACCATCGTTGAGTGCAGCCTGAGCCATTGCCGTTGCATACTCTGAGGTGTTGCAGAGCTTCATCATCGACTGCGAGTTGTAGAACTGAGCAGTAAGGTTTGCTGAGAAGTCTACATTCAGCTTGCTACCCTTCTTGCCATGCTTTGTGGTGATGATGATTACGCCGTTGGCAGCACGCGAACCATAGATAGATGCCGAAGCAGCATCCTTGAGCACCTGCATACTCTCAATGTCGTTCATGTTGAGCGAGTTGAGGGTTGTGGTGGTAGGCACACCGTCGATAACAAAGAGAGGATCTTGAGAAGAATTGAACGAACCGATACCACGAATGCGAACCGTACCGGTGCCAATTGGCGAACCGTCGGTGGTGATAGTCATGCCCGGCACCTTGCCTTGAAGCGAACGCATAGGATCTGTGTCGGCTGACGACTTGAGATCTTTGGTGCTTACTACAGATACAGAACCGGTCAAGTCGGCCTTGCGCTGCACCTGATAACCCGTTACTACCACTTCGCCGAGCACCTCTGAGTTGTCCTGAAGCACAATCTTGAGGTTTTCGCCTGCCTTCACCTCCTGGTCTTTGCAACCTATATAAGAGATGATAAGGGTTTCGCCTGGCTTCACGTCAAGTTTGAAGTTGCCGTCGATATCCGTCACTGTACCCATGTTCGTGGAGCCCTTAACCTTAACCGATGCACCGATAATAGGTTCACCGGCGTTGTCGGTCACTGTTCCACCGATGCCGTTGGTCTGAGCATATGCGCCTGACCCAGCGAGCATGAGCATACCTACTAAAGCTACTTTTGCTTTTTTCATAAGTTTTACGTTTTTTGTTTTGGGTTTAAGTTTTACGGTTGCAAAGTTATAAAACAAAAGATGAGTGATATTTCATGAATCGTTCACAAAATATCACTCATGTTACATGCAACAATCGTTGACTAAATAGTCAAAAACGTTGAGTTTTTTTTCATATTTTTCACGAAAAGCTAAACCTTCATCTCCTCTCTGACGTCTGTCGGATACTTGTCATACTGCTTTTTGAAGCATGAGGAGAAGTAGCCAGGGGTGGCAAATCCCACTTCGTTAGCTATTTCTGATACTGTTTTATCTGTTGTTTTGAGCAGCTGCATGGCGCGCTTGAGTCGTGTCTCGCGCAAAATCTCGACGGGAGTCATGCCCGTAAGCGCCTTCACCTTGCGATAGAGCTGCACACGCGAGAGTCCTACCTCGTCGCCCAGATCTTCTATCTTGAGATTGGTATTCGACATGTGCTTCTCCATTGCCTTGAGGAAGGTATCGAGGAAGCGGCGGTCTGGCGAAGGGGAGTTTTGGGTGGTGAGGTGTTGAGATGGTGTGGTGTTGAGGTTTTGAGTGTTGAGGTTTTGAGTGTTGAATAGTTGGCGCAGCTTCTGACGGTTGGCAAGCAGCGAGGCGATGTTGGCAAGCAGCAAGTCGGCGCTGAACGGCTTTGTCATGTATATGTCGGCACCGGTCTGCAATCCTTCGATGCACTGCTGCTCGCTGCTGCGTGCTGTAAGCAGCAACACGGGAATGTGGCTTGTTGCCTCGTGTTGTTTAAGACGGGTGCAGAAGGCGAGTCCGTCCATTACGGGCATCATCACGTCCGACACTACGATGTCGGGCACGCTCTCCACCGCGAGCTTCAGTCCGCTCTGTCCGTCGGCAGCTTCTATAACATAATAGCGGTCGAGCAGCAGCGTGCGCAGATAAGCACGCATATCGGCGTTGTCGTCGACGAGGAGCACCGTGGCGAGTTCTTCGGCATTGTCGTTGATGAGTGTGTCGTGACGACTCTCCTGCACAGCCTTGCGACTTGCGAGGAGTTGTTCATCGGTAGTTACGGTGGCGTCGTCAACGGTGGCGCTGTTCTCGCGACGGAACAGCAGCACGTCGCTCACAAGGCGCTGCAACTGTTCTACGTTGCGCTGCACGATGCCCACGAGCTGCTGCCGGTCGCCCTTGCCCTCTGCAAGTTGTTTGACCGGTCCGGCTATAAGCGTGAGCGGCGTGCGCAACTGGTGCGATGCGTTGGTGAAGAATCGAGTCTGCTCATCATTCAGTTCGCGCATGCGGCGGTTGGCACGACGTGTGGCACGCACGGCACGCCATGTAGTGAATACGGCTACAGCCAGCAGCAGTATGACGAGCAGCGACACTATGAGCAGCGCACGCTGTATGTGGTAGAAGCCAAGATAGGTCTCAAGCTTTGTCTGTATGGTGGCGAGATAGGAGTTCTGCTTCTGCAGCGAGTGGTTGCTCAGCGCTATGTCTGCCACATTCTGCGGCGTGACGACAATGCTTTTCAGGTTGTTCGTACGCTCGAACGGCTTACCTTCGAGTATGCGCAAAGCGAGAGCTATCACTTCCTCGCCATGTGTAGGATAGATGTACGACGCGGCGAGCTGTCCGTTCTGCACAGCGTCAAGGCCCTCGCCCGGCAGTCCGTCGATGCCAAGAAAGCGTATCTCACGCTCTTTGTGCAACTCTTTTGCAGCCTCGTAAGCTCCCACAGCAGCAAGGTCGCTATGACAGAACACTACATCTACCGCCTTGCCATTCTCCAGCCATTCACGCATAATGCGCTTGCAGTCGTCATACGACCATTGACTTGGCACATAACAATAGTCGATTGACGGATTTTTGCTGATGACTTCGCTAAATCCGGCGTGGCGCTGTGCGGCAGGCGATATTGCGAGCGGTCCGGTCATCTCCAGCACAATAGGGCGTCGTCCGTCGGTCTTAACACTGTCACGGCATAGCAAGACTGCATACTCCGCCATCTTGCGTCCTGCCTCAACGTTGTCGCCGCCGATATAAGCGGTATAGTCTTTCAATGCTGTAGTGCGGTCGAAGAAAACAATAGGGATGTTCTTTTCGCGAGCGCGTTGCAGACTGCCATTCAGAGCATGGTAGTCATTAGGCGAAACCACAAGCAAGTCGACTCCCTCGTCCACAAGACTGTCTATCTGCAGGCATTGGCGTTCGTTGTTATTGTCGGCGTTCTTTATAATCACCTTCACATCATTGTCGTAGAGGTGCTGCGCTGAGAGCATCTCTACGTTGGCTTTATCGCGCCACGCACCGCCTACGCACTGCGACACACCTATTTTATATTTATAGTGATTGGTGCAACCGCTGAGCGTAACAAGCGTCGCTAATAATATAAATAATGTATTAGAGATTCTGGTTTTCATAAATACGTGTTAGGCTTTAATGTTTTCGTTAGCAAAGTTAAGTAATTTATCAAAATCTATAAACAATATTTTAAACAATTAGTGCAAGATTTGTTTCATACGCTGTTTTCTGCAATTTTATGAAACATAAATGGTATATAGATTTAGATATATAACTTAATTTTGCAGCAGAAACCGAGAGTCTACCGGCTCGGCAATTTCGATTATTCTAAAAACCTATATAAAAATGAACAAATCTTTCTTCAGCCGCACAGCGGCAGCGTCGCTTCTCGTAGGACTTGCAATGACAGCCTCGGCGCAGCAGACCCATTTTCTCAGTAGCAACCACTGCATCTATCGTGTTGACAAATCGCAGAAATACCTGCTCTTGCCGGTGCAGGAGAAGGCTGAGATGTGCAACGTGAAGGTCATAGACGGCAACAATCAGGTGAAGGCGTTCAACATACGTCTGGCTTCGAACCACATCGACTATTATGTGCCGTTCTTCCTCGACGAGTATAAGGAGAACAGCAATATCTCTTTCGACATCCACGTGAACGGCACCTACCGCAACGATGGCGGCATCGCGAGCTTCACCTGCTGGAAGAACATGAAGTACGCCGACTCGCTCGACCTCTCCAACCGCGAGCAATATCGCCCCGTCTACCACCACACTCCTACTTACGGATGGATGAACGACCCGAACGGCATGTTCTACAAGGACGGCGTATGGAATCTCTACTTCCAGTACAACCCGTACGGATCGCAGTGGGAGAACATGACATGGGGCCACTCTACGTCTACCGACCTCATGCACTGGAAGTTTGAGGGTACGCCTATTGAGCCTGACGCATGGGGCACTGTATTCTCTGGTTCGGCTGTGGTAGACCACAACAATACTGCCGGATTCGGTAAGAATGCCGTAGTGGCTATGTACACATCGGCTGGCGAGAACCAGACGCAGAGCCTCGCCTACAGCAACGACAACGGCATGACGTTCACAAAACACAAGGGCAACCCCATAATCACAAGCAGCACACCCGACTTCCGCGATCCGCACATGTTCTGGAACGAGGATATCAAGAAGTGGAACATGATTCTTGCCGAGGGTCAGCACATGAACATATACTCGTCTGACGACCTTAAGGACTGGAAGCTCGAGAGCCAGTTCGGTGCCGAATACGGCAACCACAGCGGCGTATGGGAGTGCCCCGACCTTATGAAACTGCGCGTGCGCGGCACCGACACATATAAGTGGCTTCTCATGTGCAACATCAACCCCGGCGGTCCGTTCGGTGGTTCGGCTACACAGTATTTCGTAGGCGACTTCGACGGTAAGAAGTTCACATGCGAGACTGCGCCTGAGGTGACACGCTGGATGGACTACGGCAAGGACCACTACGCTACCGTGACCTTCGACAACGCTCCTAACGGACGCCACGTGGCTATGGCATGGATGAGCAACTGGCAGTATGCCAACCAGGTGCCTACAATGCAGTATCGCTCTGGCAACTCCATTCCGCGCGACCTCGACCTCTACGAGTATCAGGGCAACACCTACTGCGGCGTAACTCCGTCGCCTGAGATGACAGCGGCTCGCCCGAAGAAGTCTACAAAGACGCTGAGCGAGTCGTGCGAACTGGTGGTTACACTCAAGGGCACAGCCACAATCACTCTCCTCAACGAAAAGGGCGAGAAGGTAGTAATGGTCTACGACGACAAGATTCGCACATTCACCGTCGACCGCTCAAAGAGTGGACTGAAGGACTTCAGCGACGACTTCGCTGCCGTCACAACGGCTCCGGTTCACGGCAAGATGACTCAGCTCAGAGTGTTCATCGACCGCTGCAGCATCGAGGCGTTCGACGCAGAAGGTCGCATGGCTATGACCAACCTCGTATTCCCAACCAAGCCCTACAACAAGGTCATGGTCAAAGGCAGGGCGAAATACGCTGTCTATAACCTGAAGTAGCAAAGAAGCTATTTTACAATACTGAAAAAAAACGTATATACGGCATCACCCGTGCGAGTAATCGTTCGGCGTGATGCCGTATGTTTTTTAGCATACACGCTCAGCGTGGGTCTGAAGTTCTAACACATTAAAGCATAAGTAGTAGGTTTTAAATAAGCAAGAAGTGGGCTGCGGGCAGTGGAAAGTGTAAAGTGTAAAGGAAAGTCGCCCAAACGTAGGACTTAAGTCATCGTACACCGAACGGAATCTGATCGGACACCGAACGCAATCTGATCGGACACCGAACGGAATCCGATCAGACGGCGAACGCAAACCGATCAGACGGCGGACGCAAACGGCAACTATTCTATACACTTCGCACCTCTCTGCCAGCCCTCTTCTACAAAAAAAGCAACTAATAACTAACATTTTATCTATCTTTGTGCACGTCAAGACCGCATACAGCTTTCATAGGCTTGCATATTTGGGGTTAATGATTTCTTCCCAAAAATAAATATAATTTGTGACTTAGAGCACGTTGATGCAAGATTTTAGGTATGTCGGTCTTGACATTTCAACTCAAGCAGCGAGCACTCGGAGATATTCATTTCTGTTTTTTTATCCCAACTGGCTTATAATTCGGAATTTTTATCTAAATTTGTATCGTTGTATTCTGCACAAGCTGCGACAACCAAACATTGAAGCAATGAAAAATCAATTCCGAAAAATAATGCTTTTAGCTGCACTCACGATATTCTCGCTCTCAGCTTGCAGCGACGACGAAAACAATACAACTCCGCAGTCAAAGCCGACGTATGATATGACGGGCTTTGCGAAGGGTGCGGACGTGAGCTGGCTGACCGAAATGGAGAAGGCTGGCAGCAAGTTCTATAATGCAAGCGGTGCCGAGCAGGACTGCATGACGCTGCTGCGCGACCTTGGCGTGAACTCCATCCGACTCCGCGTGTGGGTGGATCCGCAGGACGGCTGGTCGGGCAAGCAGGATGTGCTCGCAAAGGCGTGGCGCGCGAAGAATCTCGGTCAGCGCATCATGATCGACTTCCACTACTCTGACTCGTGGGCTGACCCTGGCAAGCAGAACATTCCGGCGGCTTGGACTGACTTCAAGGACGACCTGCAGAAGATGAAGGCTGCCGTGGCTGAACATACAACTGACGTGCTTAGTTTCCTGAAGGAGAACGGCATCGACGTCGAATGGATTCAGATTGGCAACGAGACAACGACGGGTATGCTGTGGCCGTTGGGCTTGGCGTCTGACAACAATTTCGCTAACTATGCCGCACTTAACAACGCCGGCTACGACGCTGCAAAGGCTGTGTACCCCGATGCGCAGTGCATCATACACATCGACCAGGGCAATCAGCTCGGTCGCTTCACATGGATGTTCGACGGCTTGAAGGTTGCCGGCGCCAAGTGGGACGTCATCGGCATGTCGCTCTATCCGGAGGACGACAACTGGCAGACTGTCACTGACGACTGTCTGGCGAACATCTCAACGCTCGCCGCTCGCTACAACAAGAAGGTGATGGTGTGCGAGATTGGCATGGCGTGGGACTCGGAGAACGCTGCCGCAATGATGCAGAAGATGGTGGAGGGATGCAAGGCGAACGCCTCATGCCTCGGCATCTTCTACTGGGAGCCGGAATGCTACGGCGGCTGGAAAGAATATAACAAGGGAGCGTTCGACACAAACGGCAAACCGACGGCGACGCTCGATGCTTTTAAAAAGTAAAAAAGCCCCTCCCAACCCTCCCCGTCGGGGAGGGCTTAGGTTGTCCACTTGGCTTAGAAAGGCCTAAAAAGGCTTAGTTCGGCTTAGTAAGGCTTAAGAAGGCTTAGATCGGCTTAAACGCCACCCACAACATCATATCTCAACACCACACCACCTCAACACCACACCACCTCAACACCTCAACACCTCACCACCTCAACACCTCACCACCTCAACACCTCACCACCTCACCATCTCAACATCTTTAAAAACATGAACAAATCAACATTAATTTCACTCGCTCTTCTGTCAGCCCTCTCGGCTTCGGCGCAGCGCACGACGCAGAATCTGCGCCAATGGCAGTTCTCACGCGACAGCATCAACTACAAGTCGGTAACAATACCGCACGACTGGGCTATAAACGGACCTTTCGACAAGAAATGGGACCTGCAGAATGTGGCTATCGTGCAGAACGGCGAGACGGAGAAGACGGAGAAGTCGGGACGCTCGGGCGCTCTGCCTTGGATAGGTCGCGGCTACTATAAGACTACCATCGACATAAAGCGTCTGCCGAAGACCGCCGTGCTGGAGTTTGACGGCGCTATGGCTGACCCGCACGTATACATCAACGGCAAGCTGGCTGGTCACTGGGCGTACGGCTACAACGCCTTCCGCGTGGATGCGGCGCCGTATCTGAAGAAAGGCAAGAACGAAATCAGCGTGAGCCTCAACAACCGCGAGGAGAGTTCGCGCTGGTACCCCGGCGGCGGACTCTACCGCCCCGTTCAGCTCGTAACGACCGCCGACCGCGCAAGCATAAACCCGTGGGGAAGCTACTTCCGCACCGAACAGATTGCGGACGGCAAGGCGGAGGTGAGCGTCTGCACGAACATCAACAATGCGGAGAAGAATCTCGTAGTGGAGAACCTGCTCATCGACAACGAGGGCAAGACGGTAGCGCAGACAAAGACAACAAGCGACGTGGAGAAACGCCTTACGGTTGAGAACGCGCAGCTATGGTCGCCAGAGACACCTTATCTATATAAACTCGTCACACGTCTTTACCGCAACAACCGACTTATAGACCAGACACAGCAGAAGGTGGGCATACGCACGGTGCGTGTGGCGCAGTACGACGGCTTTCTGCTGAACGGCAAGCAGCGCAAGATAAAGGGCGTGTGTCTGCACCACGACCTCGGTCCGCTGGGCGCAGCCGTGAACAAAGCGGCGCTCATCCGTCAGATTCGCACGATGAAGGACATGGGATGCGACGCAATACGCACGGCGCACAACATGCCGTCGACGTGGCAGATGGAGGTATGCGACTCGATGGGTATGATGGTGATGGCGGAGAGCTTCGACATGTGGATATACCCGAAATGCAAGAACGGCTACGCGCTGAACTTCAAGGAATGGGCTGACCGCGACATAGAGAACCTCGTGCGCAACCACCGCAACCATCCGTCTATCGTTATGTGGAGCATCGGCAACGAGATACCTGAGCAATGGAGCGAAGAAGGTCGCCAAATAAGCGAACATCTGCAGGCGCTCTGCCACAAGTACGACCCTACGCGCCCCGTGACGCAGGGCATGGACCAGGCTGAGGCGGCGCTCGGATCGGGCTTTGCGCAGGTGATGGACGTGCCAGGCTTCAACTATCGCGTGCATAAGTACGACAACAACATCAGACAGCTGCCGAAGGGCTTCCTCTTAGGTTCGGAGACGGCGTCGACGGTGAGCTCGCGCGGCGTGTACAAGTTCCCCGTGGAGCCGTCAGACTCGAAGAAATATGCCGACGGACAGTGCTCGTCGTACGACGTGGAGTATTGTCCGTGGAGCAATCTGCCGGACGACGACTGGCGTATGCAGGACGACCGCGACTATGTGATAGGCGAGTTCGTATGGACGGGCTACGACTATCTGGGCGAGCCGTCGCCGTACGACGAATACTGGCCGTCGCGTTCGAGCTACTTCGGCATCTGCGACCTCGCCGGACTGCCTAAAGACCGCTTCTGGCTGTACCGCTCGCACTGGCGCAAGGACGTGAACACGCTGCACGTGCTGCCCCACTGGACGTTCCCGGGACGCGAGGGCGAGGTGACGCCGGTTTACTGCTACACCAATGCGCCGTCGGCTGAACTGTTCGTGAACGGAAAGAGTCAGGGCAGAATAGTGAAGAACCCCGACACACGCCTCGACCGCTACCGCCTGCGCTGGAACAACGTGAAGTACGAGCCGGGCGAGATGAAGGTGGTGGCTTACAACTACGACGGATCGGTGATGGGCGAACAGACGGTGCGCACGGCGGGCGAGCCGGCACGCATCGTGCTCGAAGCCGACCGCAGCAGCATCGCTGCCAAGGGCGAGGACCTGGCGTTCGTGAAGGTGTCGGTAGTGGACAAGGACGGAACACCCTGCCCGACGGCTACGAACAAGATGAAGTTCGAGGTGACGGGCACAGCGAAGTTCCGTGCGGCTTGCAACGGCGACGCAACATCGCTCGTGGCGTTCAACTCGACGGAGATGCCGCTCTTCAGTGGCGAGCTGGTTGTCGTGGTGGAAGGCACAAAGCAGGGCAAGGCTACGCTGAGCGTGTCGGCTGATGGTCTGCCAAAGGAGACATTGTCAATCAACATCAAATAGCATTTTATACAAAAATGAAAAAAATGATTTATGCGGTGATGGCTATTGCCTCACTAACCTATTCTACTCACACAACGGCGCAATCGCAGGACTTGCAGAAAAAGGTGAACGACTACTTCGAGCAGTCGCTTCAAGCGCAGCAGAAAGCATTGGAGCAGGACGGCAAGGCCGACTACGCTAAGAACACTCCTCTCGACACTGAGCTTCAGACAGCAATAAAGAACAAGGACATAGCCAACTATCAGAAGATGGTTTGGACAGCATGGTGCGAGGCGAACAATGCGCTGCAGGAGGAAAAGCTCATAGAGCCTGCCGAACTGAAGCTGGCTAAGAACAGCGCCTGGCACCTGCCGCAATGCCTGGAGCCTAATGCGGTAATGCCTTATTATTACGGCAAAAAGGGTGTGGCTGCCAATGGTCAATACCCGCTCTTCCTCTACACACACGGTTCGGGCTCGAAGGACAGAGAATGGGCGAATGGTATCGAACTGGGTCTCGGCTTCAAGGATGCGCCGTCTATCTATTTCATTCCGCAGATTCCGAACGAGGGCGAATACTATCGCTGGTGGCATCTGTCGAAGCAGTATGCCTTCGAAAAGCTTATTCGTTTGGGTTTGACGAGCGGCGAGGTGGATGCCAACCGACTCTACGTGTTCGGTATCAGCGAGGGCGGTTATGGCAGTCAGCGTCTCGCCTCGTTCTACGCCGACTATTGGGCAGCGGCGGGTCCGATGGCAGGTGGCGAGCCTCTGAAGAATGCGCCGGTAGAGAACTGCGCCAATATAGGTTTCTCGCTGCTTACGGGTGCTGACGACACGGGATTTTATCGCAACGACCTCACATGGTTCACCCAGGTGGCTTTCGACTCTGTGCAGCTGGCTCGTCCGTTGGCTGTGGACAACACGCCCATCTTCCGCCATCGCATCAACCTCTTGCCTGGCATGCAGCACCACATCACTTACGGACTGACCACACCTTGGCTCAAGCAGTTTGTGCGCAATCCGTATCCGAAGACGGTGCTTTGGGAGGACTTCGAGATGGACGGCAGACATCGTTCGGGATTCTATAACCTGCAGGTGCTGGCACGCCCGTCAGAGGCAAGAACATACTACGAGATGGATATCGACAAGAACGTGGTTTCTATCAAGGTAAGTAATGTTGAATACGTTACGACGATGAAGGACAAGATGTGGGGCATCGACCTGAAGTTCAATCGCAACTACACTATAGCTACCGGTGGCAGACTGAGGGTGTATCTCAACGAACAGTTGGTGGACCTCAAAAAGCCGGTAACTGTAAAGATAAACGGCAAGCAGGTCTTCCATGGTGTTGCCAAGGCTGATCTGCAGGCAATGGTGAACAGCTGCATGGAATACTTCGATCCATACCGTGTGTATCCGGTTGCTATCGACTTGTCTTATTAATAGCATCTACTTAATACAAAGAGATAAAAAAAGAGCTGCATCAAAACTCTGTTTGGAGAGTCTTGATGCAGCCCTATGTGTTTTTACAAAGTATTGTGTCCCGATTATCAATCTACTTACTAACTACTTACTAACCTAATCAACTATACTTAAACAACTATACTAATTAAAATCTATTACCAATCTATATCATTATCCAATCTATGCATTTTCGTTAGATGTGTTTTCTTTAAAGATTTGAAGCCTTACGGCCTTTAAATGTTTTTTCCTTTTGACATTGCAAAGGTATAAAGAATAAAACTTTTGGTATTGAACAAATCGTTCAAATACTGATACTTTTGTTGCATGAAACAAAAATTCGTGATTGACGTACATAAATGCATTATTTTTGCTATATTTGCAGCGAATTTAAGCGATAAAGTTCAAAAAAATAATAGAAAGCGCAGTCTTTCCTATCCCGATAAATACAAACAACTTAAAAACAACATATCTAATGAAACACTCAGCACGCAGATTCTGCAAGTATCTCCTTCTGTTTCTGCTCCCACTGATAATCTCATGCACCAGTCAGCCGAAGCGCTTCGTCATAGGCGTGTCGCAATGCTCAGAGGACGTGTGGCGCGAGAAGCTGAACGAGGAGCTACGCATCGCCGCACTCTACTACAACGATGTAGACCTGCGCATCAGTTCGGCTAACGACAACGTGCAGTTGCAGACCGAACAGATAAACAAGTTCGTGGACGAGGGTGTAGACCTGCTCATTGTGGCGCCGGGTCAGGTGAGCATATCGCCTGCGATAGACCGCGCATACGAAAAGGGCATACCGGTGATTATCTTCGACCGGCGCACACGGTCGAACAAGTACACGGCGTATATCGGCGCAGACAACAAGCAGATTGGCAGCTCGATGGGCGAATACCTGGCGGGCGCACTAACCGAAGGCGGACGCATACTGGAGCTGTGCGGACTCTCTACGTCGTCGCCGGCGATAGAGCGCAAGCAGGGCTTCGACAGCTTGGTGGCTTGCCGACCGGGACTGAGCATTGTGGAACAGCTGAACGCCGACTGGACTGAGGAGGGCGCATTCCGCGCCATCGACTCGCTGCTCTCGAAACCGCACAACGAGTTCGACTGCGTGTTTGCACATAACGACCGCATGGCAATGGGCGCACGACGCGCCGCCGAAAAGCACGGACTCGACCTCTCGCACATAAAATTCTGCGGCATCGACGCCATGCCACAGAATGGCGGCGGCATGGAACTCGTGGACAACGGCACGCTCTTCGCCTCGTACACCTACCCCACTCGCGGCGATGAGGTGATGCAGCTCGCCATAAACATACTGACGGGAAAGAAATACAACAGAGAGACCCAGCTCTCGTCTGCACTCGTGACGCGCAACAACGCTCGTGTGCTGCTCATGCAGTACGACGAGACGGTAAGACAGCAGGACCACCTCTCTACGCTTCGCTCGCGTGTGGACGAGGCTGCCAACGACTTCAACACGCAGCGCATCTACCTGCTCGTGTTGCTCGTGTTCGTGGTGCTGCTCATCGTGATGTGCGCCGCAGCCGTCTACGCGTTCTTCACCCGTACCCGCATCAACCGACAGCTGAAAGCCTCGATGGAACAGCAGCGCAAAATGACAGCGGAGATGGAGGAAATGACTCAGACGCAGCTGCAGTTCTTCACGAACGTGAGTCACGAACTGCGCACACCACTGACGCTCATCGCCGGACCTGCAGAACAGTTGCTCGAAGACCCGACGATAAAGGGTGGGCAGCGTTCGATGCTGGAGATGGTGCAGCGCAACACGCGAATACTGATACAACTCGTGGGCGAGATTCTCGACTTCCGCAAGGTGCAGAATAACAAGGCTGAGCTGCACCTCAACCGCTTCTACCTGCAGCAGGAACTGACGACATGGACTGAGGACTTCCGCACGGTGGCGGCTCGCCGCGGCATAACGATACACGTGGATGTGTCGGGCGTGGAGAACGATGCGATGCTGATTGCCGACCGCAACAAGATGGAGCATGTATTCTTTAATATAATGTCGAACGCACTGAAGTATACGCCCGAGAAAGGAAGCATCAGCATCTCGCTGGCTCACAGCAACAACAAGTACACGCTGCGCATCACCGATACGGGCAAGGGCATTCCGGCTGAGGAGCTGCCGCATCTCTTCGAGCGCTTCTACCAGGCTAAGGGCGCCATCGGCGGTACGGGCATCGGTCTGTCGCTCGTGAAGGCGTACATAGACATGCACCACGGCGACGTTCACGCCGAGAGCGAGGATGGCAAGGGTACAACGTTCGTCATCAAGTTGCCCGACTCGCAGCCCGGTTACGACCCTGCAAAGGATGCGCCGGCTGCAACTCAGGCGGAGAAGGGGCTGGTGGACGACAACTATATTGCCACAGACAGCACACCGAAAGAGAACTCAAACCGCATTACGAACGCCGAGGACTTCGACGCAGAGCGTCCGCTCGTGCTCATCATCGACGACAACAACGGCATGCGTGCCTACCTGCGATCTATTCTGCAGGACAAGTACAACGTATCGGAGGCTACGAACGGCGAGCAGGGCTTGGAGAAAGCACGCCGCGAGGTGCCGAAACTGGTGGTGTGCGACGTGATGATGCCGGTGATGGACGGCTTGGAATTCACCAAACGACTGAAGGCGGACACCGCAACGAGCCATATTCCGGTGGTGCTGCTCACGGCACGCTCGCTCTCGGAACAGCGCAAGGAGGGCTACGACACGGGCGCCGACTCGTATATCACGAAGCCGTTCTCGGGTCAGGTGCTGCTCTCGCGCATCGAAAACCTGATGCGTTCGCGCGTAATGCTACGGTCGTTGTTCGCCGGCGACAAGCAGGAGGCGGAGGAAGAAGAGAAACTGAACGCAGCCGACAAGTCGTTCGTGGGCAGACTGCGCTCAGCTATCCAGGAGAATCTCGGCGACAGCGACTTCTCGGTGGAGCGATTGGGCGAAGAGATAGGACTCTCGCGCGTGCAGTTATATAGAAAGGTGAAGGCTCTGACGGGTCAGACGCCGGTGGAACTGCTGCGCAAGGCGCGACTCACGAAGGCTCGTCAGCTGCTAGAAAAGACCGAAAAGAGTGTTTCCGAGATTGCATACGAGGTAGGCTTCACCTCTCCCTCGTACTTCAACAAGTGCTTCAAGGACGAATTTGATATAAACCCAAGCAGCTTGCGATAAACCGCAAGAACCGAAGCTGGCAGATTGGCTGGTAGATATCGCTTTTTTGCGTGATATCTACCAGCCATTATTGCATTAATAATGTGCGGGTTACGGCAATGCTGGCAGATATGGAGGATTTTTTCACGTACTTAATCGTTAGTGTTATAACGATTTCATGTGTTAGGAACATTTACGGTTTTTACTCTACAGACTTGGTGCTGCGGAGGCCAGAGACCTCCGCTACGGATAATCAACAGTTACAAAGTTTTGACACAATCTCCTCCTACAGATACAAAAATACGGGGTAGAATGTTGAACATTCTACCCCGTATCAGGTCGGGATGACAAGACTCGAACTTGCGACCTCACGCCCCCCAGACGCGTGCGCTAACCAACTGCGCTACATCCCGTGCTTTTGTAAAGCGGTGCAAAGGTAAGCAATTTCGGTGGTTCGGCAAAATATTTTGCTAACTTTTTCTTGTCAACACTTGTTTTTTACAAGTTTATACCTATTAAATATATAGATATTCTCGTTTTCTCTACTTCTGCGGATACACCATATTGGCGTCGGTGATTACGTCGAGCACCTCCTCGCAGTATTTGCGCGACTCCCAACGTGCCATCGGCAGGTCGTGAAGCAGCCAGTTGCCGCAGTCCTGCGGCTCGGCACCCGGTATCTCGCCCTCAAAGTCTGCCACGAAGCGGAACGTGCGGCGCATGAGATCTACGATGTCGCGCGGCTCAAGGTCGCCACGCATCAGCAGATAGTTGCCCGTGAGGCAGCCCATCGGGCCCCAATACACGATGCGGTCCTTCCACTCGGCATCGTTACGCAGATATGTAGCAGCGAGATGCTCGATGGTATGAAGTGCGCCGGGATGCAACGCCGGCTCACGATTAGGCTCTTTCATGCGGATATCGAATGTGGTTACGGTGTCGCCACCTACTGAGTCTTTGCGCGAAACGTAGATGCCGCGCAAGAGGGTGTTATGGTTTATTGTGAAACTTGGTATTTTTTTCATTGTCTTTTTTATTGTTTTAAGCTGCGTCGATGCCTAACTAAGCCTTCTCAAGCCTTTCTAAGCCAAGGGGAAGGCTGAGGGGAAGGCTGCGTCTAAGCCTAAATAAGCCTCCTTAGGCCTTTCTAAGCCGAGGGTAATCTTTTCTAAGCTATCCTAAGCCCTCCCCGACGGGGAGGGTTGGGAGGGGCTTTTTACTTTTTTACCTTTTTACTTTTTTACTTTTAAAAGGTCTTTTATACTCTTTCAAGGAACGCCTTCGTCACTTCGAACGATCCTTCAGCCATACGTTCCCAGAAGTCGTAGTACATCTGTGCCTTGTGGTCTTTGAGCGGAATATCGCTGATGATGCGGAAGCTGACGAACGGCGTGTTATAGATATGGCAGGTCTGCGCTATAGAGCAGCTCTCCATGTCTACAGCCATTGCCGTTGGGAAGTTGTCGAGAATCTGCTGCATCTTCTCGCGAGAGTTGACAAACCAGTCGCCGGTGACGATGAGTCCGGCGTGAACCTGCGTGTGGCAGTTGAGCGATGTGGCCTTCTCAACGAGAGCGGCGTCGCTCTCGAAGCGTTCGGGCATGCCGAGCACCTGACCCATTGCGCACTCATCGCCGCAATAAACGTCGTGGTAGCAGCAAGCCGTGCTCACCACCACCTCGCAAACCTCGAGACTCGTGTCGGCACCGCCAGCCACGCCGGTAGAGATGACCAGGTCGGGATGGAACGCCGCAATCATCTCCGACGCTCCCACCGCTGCGTTCACCTTTCCGATGCCGCACTTCTGCATTACAATTTCGTTCTCACCGATGCGGGCCACAACGAAAGTGCGGCCCGCAACGGTCTGTTCCTTCTTGTCGGACGCAAGAGTCTGCAGCTGTGCAAACTCCTTGTCCATTGCTACGATTACACCTATGCGCATTTGTCGTCTGTATAATGATTCGTGCGCAATTACTTCTTAACCTGAATTACGAGATACTTGCTGGTAGACCAGAAGATCTGCGGATTGCTGATGCGCAGAACGTACTGCTTGTTGGCATCCTGCTGCAAGGTGTAAGAGCTTGAGGGGTGCATAGTGAGAATCTTAGCCGACTTAGAATAGAGCTTTATCTCCTTCTGCACGCGGATGTCGATCTTTGTGAAGTAGCTCTTGTTGAAGTTCGACTGCAGCACCTTTGATCCGTCGATGATGCGCTGTTCCTTCAGTTCTCTCTTTGTACCGAAAGCGAACCATGCGGTGTTGAGCTGTGCGTCCTGATCGTTGATTGTCTCGGTCTTCTTCGACGACTCCTCCTGCAGCGACGATACGTTGTCGTTAAGGCCGGTGATGGTCTTGTCGAGGTCGGCGATGTGTATGTTCTTAGCGTCGAGTTCGGCGCGCAACTGCTGCAGCTGCTGTTCCTTGTCGTTGATCTGCGCTACGAGTTCGTCGATAGTGCGGCGCAGTTGGTCGCCCTTGATGCTCGACTCGCGCAACTGCTGGCGGAGTTTCTCGAGCAAAGCGCGGTTCTGCTGCATTGTAGACGAGATGAAGCGAACGTCCTCGAGCATCTGCTTGCGGCTGCTTGCTCCCTCGCCAGTCTGTGCTACGGTGACGCGGTTCTCAGCCTCGCCTATCTCGCGCAGACCGATCTGAATCTGGTTGAATGTCTCCATCATGTCGTTAATCTCGTTGTCCTTCTGCGAGATTATTCGCTGGAGCGAGTCGGTCTGCTCTACGTTAGGTGCGTTACCTTCTTTTGACTTGCTAATTAAATCGCATGATGTCACTGACAGCAACACCACGGATAATAATACTAAAGATAGTTTCTTCATATCGTTTTGTTTTTTTATTATTCGTCTCTGAATTTCTTCTTCTTGAACTCTGCAGGTGCCGCTTCGCGCATAGCATAGCGTTCCTTGTTGCTCAGCTTCGGCTTCTTCTCCTTAGCCTGCTCCTTGAGCGCCTTGCGTGCTGAGATATCAACGCCGGCGCAGCCAGCCACTACAACTACGATCTCGCCGCGCGGCTCTGTCTGCTTGAAGTGGTCTATTATCTCAGCCAGCGTGCCGCGCACGCTCTCCTCATGCAGCTTGGATATCTCGCGGCAGACGCTCGCCTGACGGTCTTCGCCGAAGAACTCGGCAAACTGCACGAGCGTCTTCACCAGTCGGTAAGGCGACTCGTAGAATATCATCGTGCGCGTCTCGGTCTGCAGCGACTGCAGCAGCGTCTGGCGGCCTTTCTTCTGCGGCAGGAATCCCTCGAAGCAGAAGCGGTCGCACGGCAGACCCGAGCTTACGATAGCCGGAACGAACGCCGTAGCGCCGGGCAGACACTGCACCGTGATGCCGGCTTTAGCCGCCTCGCGAGCGAGAAAGAAGCCGGGGTCGCTGATTCCGGGCGTGCCGGCATCGCTGATGAGCGCTATCGTCTCGCCAGCCTTCAGACGTTCGACTACGGATGCCGTTGTGCCGTGTTCGTTGAACTTGTGATGCGACATCAGCCGGTTCTTTATATCGAAATGCTGAAGCAGAATGCCCGATGTGCGAGTGTCCTCGGCAAGCACCAGATCGGCCTCTTTCAATATGCGGATGGCACGCATCGTCATGTCTTCCATATTGCCCACCGGAGTAGGCACAATATATAATATACCCATATTGTGGGCAAATATAGTTATATTAATCAAGAACGGCAAAAAAACATGTTGTTTCTTTGCAATTTTTAAAACGTATTCGTAAATTTGTACTCACAATGAAAGCAAATTTAGAGGGCGAGAAGTATCGCCAAGGAAGAATTGAAGTAGTGTGCGGTTCGATGTTCTCGGGCAAGACCGAGGAGCTAATACGCCGCATCAAGCGAGCTACCTTCGCTCGCCAAAGAGTTGTTATATTCAAGCCGCAGATAGACACGCGCTATTCTGAGGAGGAGGTGGTGAGCCACGACCACAACGCCGTGATGTCGGTGCCGCTCTCCACGTCAGCCGAGATTCTGAACTACCTGAGCAGTCATACCACAAGCACGGACGGTTACGACTTCGACGTGGTGGGCATAGACGAGGCGCAGTTCTTCGGCATGGACCTCGTGGACGTGTGCAACCAGCTTGCCAACAACGGCGTGCGCGTGATAATAGCCGGCCTTGACATGGACTTCCAATGCACTCCCTTCGGCCCGATACCGGCTCTGTGTGCCGTAGCCGACGAAGTGACGAAGGTGCACGCCATCTGCGTGAAGTGCGGAGCGCTCGCCTACGTGAGTCATCGTCTTGTGCACGACCAGAACCAGGTGCTCATCGGCGAACAGGCCGAGTATGAGCCGCTCTGCCGCGAGTGCTACAAGAAAGCAATGGAACAATAATATGAACGAACAAAAGATTACATTCGACAAAGTGATGCGCTGGACAGCCGTCGGCGGCATAACCGTGGCCGTCTTCGCCATCACCAACTATCTGAGCAGCGTGCTGCTGCCCTTCTTCATCGCGTGGTTCCTGGCATATCTGCTCTACCCGATGGTGAAGTTCATACAGTATCGCATGCACGTGAAGGTGCGCGCTCTGGCTATCATCATCGCCATGCTCGCCATTCTGTCCGTAATCGGACTGCTTGTCTACTTCATCGTGCCGCCGATGGTGAGCCAGTTCCAGAAACTGTACGAGTTCATCCTCCACTGGCTGCACCAGACAACGCACACCAACGACTTCTCGCGCATGGCGAAAGACTGGGCTATAAACAACCAGGAGACACTGGAGCGCTTCTTCAAAAGCAAGGACTTCAGCGACACGCTGAAGACGACGATGCCGAAGCTCTTCGCCGTGATAGGACAGACAGCCAACATCGTAATGTCTATCGTAGCGTCGTGTATCACGCTGCTCTACACGTTCTTCATACTGCTCGACTACGAGTTCCTCACGACGAGCTGGGTGAAGATATTCCCGAAGAAGAACCGTCCGTTCTGGCAAGAACTGGCGCAGGACGTGGAGCGCGAGATGAACAACTACATACGTGGCCAGGGCTTAGTGGCGCTCTGCATGGGCGTGATGTTCTGCATCGGCTTCAGCCTGATGGACTTCCCTATGGCTATCGGTCTCGGAATACTCATCGGCGTGATGGACCTCGTGCCCTATCTGCACACCTTCGCGCTCATTCCTACAGCCTTCCTCGCCATGCTTAAGGCTGCCGACACGGGGCAGGACTTCTGGATGGTGTTCGGCTTGGCGTTCGGCCTCTTCTGCGTGGTGCAGATCATCACCGACATGTACGTCACGCCGAAGATTATGGGCAAGGCGATGGGCCTCAACCCAGCCATACTGCTGCTCTCGCTCTCGGTGTGGGGCGCACTGCTCGGCTTCATCGGACTGATCATCGCTCTGCCGCTCACGTCGCTCATTATAGCCTACTGGCAACGCTACGTCACAAAGGAGCATCTGAACGACGACGACCCACCTACAGCAGTAGAAAACCAACAGAAATAGAGGAAAAAGAAGTGGAAAACGTAAAAAACAAACAAAATATTTGCGTAATTTATAAAAAACCACTACCTTTGCACTCGCTTTTGAAATATAAAGCTAATACGGAGACTCGCTAGCTCAGTTGGTAGAGCACAACACTTTTAATGTTGGGGTCATGGGTTCGAGCCCCATGCGAGTCACGCAAAAAGAGGATACAACTTCGGTTGCATCCTCTTTTTTTGTTTAGGCGTTTCGTACGTTTTTTCTTCAAGCGTTTGATGTTTTTTGTTCAAGCGCTTGGCGCTTTTCCACAAAAATTGTATCTTAGCAAACTGAAACGGACGACTATGACATTCGAAAAGGAAATAAAGGAATACGAAGGCTTGCGAGGCAGATACCAGTCGCTTGTCATCGACAGAATGGACGGGGAGGAATACTTCAAGTATAACGAGGTACTCTTCTCCACCCACTCGTGCGCCATCGAGGGCAACTCGTTCTCTGTTGACGACACGCGCGAACTGAAGGAGAAGGGCCTGGGCATGATTCCAGCTGGCAAGACGCTGTTCGAGGCTTTCGAGATGCTCGACCAATTCGAGGCTTTCGAGTATATGATGCGGAACGTGCAGCATCCGCTCGACGAGGCGCTGTTGAAGGAGATAAACCGTCGCGTAACAAGTCACACGCTCGCCTACCGTGCGCCCGACGCAACGCCAGGCGAATACACGACAACCGACATGGCTGCCGGCGAAACTGTGTTCGGCGACCACGAAGAGCTGGTAGCCAGAGTGCCGCGACTGCTCGAAACGACGGAGCAAGCCATCGCCACAGCCGCCGCTCACCCGATGGTGCTTGCCGCCCGTTTTCACGGCTTCTACGAGTACCTGCATCCTTTCCGCGACGGAAACGGCAGAACGGGTCGTCTCGTGAGCAATTATATCCTGCTACGCATGGGGCATCCGTTGCTCATCATTCCGTCGGAAGCCCGTCAGGAGTACACCTCCGCCCTGCGCATGATTCGCACCGAAGCCACAGACGAGCATCTCATACGCTTCTTCTTCAAGATGGCGATGCAGCGGATGCAGGAGGAGCTGAAGCAGAAGGAAGCGAACACCAAGCGATTCAGCACATTCGTTTTCTAAACAGCCATATTAGTAGCGGAGGTAAAAGCCTCCGCAGCAACCAGCGATGCTAACCATTATCATTAGTGTCAGACTTGGTGCTGCGGAGGCTTTTACCTCCGCTACTATTGTGTGCTCCAATCATCGTACTCCGAACGCCGTCCGATCGGTTTCCGTTCGCCGTCCGATCGGATTCCGAACGCCGTCCAATCAGATTCCGTTCGCCGCCCGATCGGATTCCGTACGCTACACGATGACATTTCGTGAGCAGAAGGACGAGGCGGCTTGTGGATCAGACCGATTCGTTGAGGTCGTACAGCACGAGCGAGCCGAGCACGACAAGCGCTATCGCTATCATGAGCGAAGTATGAAGCAGCGTTGTCCAGTCGGCTGACGGGGGGAAGGAGACGTAAGCGGGCAGCGAGAACGATGCCACCCTATCCTGTACGGCGTGAGCCACATCACCGAGGAAACCGCCGACAGCTCCGCACACGCGCAGCTTGAGCAGCTGGAAGCCGTTGACGAAGAAGAATACGGCAACGCAGACCGCTGCCATCGCTGCCGTCCACAAGCGGTAGAGACGGTAGCAGCGGGCATCCACCTCCTCGGGCAGACGGCGCATGACGCGGTCGGTGAATCCGTCGTCGGCGATATCCATGCGAGCGCTGTCGGCGAAGAACTGCTGAAGAAGCGCCTCGTCGACAGTCTCGTCATAACTTGTTTTATTCTTTACATCAGTCATAGCATGATTGAATTTTTACGTTGTCTTTTATTTTTCCACCTACATTTAGGGTCTTAAGAATAGCCGTTCTGCCGCAGGAATGCGGTAAGTTTCTGCTTTCCGCGGAAGAGATGCGACTTCACCGTGCCCTCCGCCATGCCCGTTATTGCGGCGATGCGTTCGATGGGATAGCCGTCGACGAGCTGCAGCGTGACGCATGTGCGCTCGGCGTCGGGCAGACGGGCGAGAGCACCGTAGACATCCATCCCGAGCGACCGGTCGGCACCGGCTGCAGCGGGGCGCGCTGCGTCGAGGTCGTCGGCAGACGGGCGTAGCCGGCGCCGATGGTCGTAGAACACGTTGTAGGCTATGCGGAAGAGCCATGTGGAGAACGCCGCCGAGCCGCGAAACGTCCCGATGCTGGTATAAGCCCTTATGAAGGTGTCCTGCGCGAGGTCGTCGCTCAGCTGCGCGTCTCCCAGCGTCTGGTGGAGGAAGAAGCGCCTTATAGGCGACTGATACTTCCTGACAAGACGGTCGAAAGCCGTCTTGTCGTGAAGCTCAGCCACCTGCTGTATAAGAGAGAGATCGTCGTTAGTATCCTTCATATCGTTCTGTCTTTAAAAGAATGGGGTCAATGGTCGGTTTCGTCCTCGTCGTCGCGCTTCTGCCACGGCATCTTACTGTCGTAGTTGTACTTCACCATGAACATCTGTCCGAGTCCGATGCACGCCACAAGAGCGCCTATGCCCATGAACGACTGCATACTGAAGAACCAGAAGAAAATCATGAGTCCGGCACCAATCGACGTGTTGCGCACTCCGCGGCGCCACATATACTCGGGCGACTTCTTGCTGAGCGGTTTCAGTTCGTCGGAGAATGGTTCGCCCTTCTCCATAGCCATCTCAGTCAGTCGCACGCGGTCTTTGTGGCGGCGCATGAAGTAGCGTATGACGAGCAGAACGACAATGATAGGCGCGAGGAAGCACAGCAGCATCGGCACGAAAACGCACACTATAAGGAAGAGCTTTACGATCCATCCGGGCAAACTGTTGTAGAACGAGAGCAGTTCGTCGCGACTGACGGGGGCATCGTTGTCGAACGTGGCTCTGCCGTTAGCGGCAGACGCCGTGTCTGCAGTTACTGTATCCGAGTAAGCCACGATGCCCTCCTCCTCGTCGGCAGCGTCCTTATCCTTCTTGTCCACCATCTGTGTGTGGGGACGATTGCGGTGAGACTGCGGTGCGGCGTAAGCCATAGGAGCCGCTGCGCTGAGCGCCAGCAGCATCGCCATTAAAAAGATTGTCTTTTTCATATCTGTTCGTATTTTTTAGTTGTTTCTGTATGTTTGACTGATAATGAAAGCGATAAGTTGCAAAGCTACGAAAATTTTTCTTCAGAATATTCGCCCTGTTCGATACATTTTTTGTATCTTTGTATCTGCTTCGATATCATACATATAAAACTACACATTATTATATATAAGATACGGCTGGCGCAAGCCGGCGTATACGAACTGGAAGCAGAAGAGAACTTCAGAAAAAACGAAACTTACAGATATGAACGATTTCAGAAAATTCGCAACAAGTAGACTCGGCATTAACGGCATGATGCTCGACGACGTGATGAAGGCTCAGGCGCAGTACCTCAACCCGTATATCCTTGAGGAGCGCCAGCTCAACGTGACACAGATGGACGTGTTCTCGCGCTTGATGATGGACCGCATCATCTTCCTCGGCACCGAAATCAACGACTATACAGCCAACACGCTCTCGGCGCAGCTGCTCTACCTCGACTCTGTAGACCCGGGCAAGGACATCTCTATATACATCAACTCTCCCGGCGGCAGCGTGACAGCAGGTCTCGGCATCTACGACACCATGCAGTTCATCACCTCCGACGTGGCTACGATGTGTACGGGCATGGCGGCTTCGATGGCTGCGGTGCTGCTCGTGGCAGGTCAGGAAGGCAAGCGCTCGGCGCTGAAGCACAGCCGCGTGATGATTCACCAGCCGCTCGGCGGCGTGCAGGGTCAGGCTTCGGACATCGAGATCGAAGCACGCGAGATACAGAAGTTCAAGAAAGAACTCTACACCATCATCTCCGAACACTCGCACACACCGTTCGACAAGGTGTGGGCAGACTCCGACCGCAACTACTGGATGACAGCCGAGGAGGCTAAGGAGTACGGAATGATCGACCAAGTAATGATACGCAAGAAGTAAAGAGAAGAGAAGAACAAAAATGCCAAAGAAAGTATGTAGCTTCTGCGGAAGAAGCGAGAAGGACGTAAACTTCCTCATCACCGGACTGAACGGCTTCATCTGCGACTCGTGTGCGCAGCAGGCTTATCAGATTGTGCTCGAAGCGGGCTTCGGATCGGAGGGAACGCGCAAGAACCCGGGCACATTCGACGTGTCGCTCAACGACGTGCCGAAACCAACGGAGATAAAGGAATATCTCGACGAGTATATCATCGGTCAGGACGATGCGAAGAAGTATCTGTCGGTAGCCGTATACAACCACTACAAGCGTCTGCAGCAGCACTCGGAAGGTGCAGAGGACGACGGCGTGGAGATAGAGAAGAGCAACATCATCATGGTCGGCTCGACCGGTACGGGCAAGACGCTGCTCGCACGCACCATAGCAAAACTGCTGAAGGTGCCGTTCACCATCGTAGACGCAACGGTGTTCACCGAGGCGGGATACGTGGGCGAGGACGTGGAGAGCATTCTCTCGCGCCTGCTGCAGGTGGCCGACTACAACGTGGAGGCGGCGCAGCGCGGCATCGTCTTCATCGACGAGATTGACAAGATTGCGCGCAAGGCCGACAACCCAAGCATCACGCGCGACGTGAGCGGCGAGGGTGTGCAGCAGGGCCTGCTCAAGCTGCTCGAGGGAACAATGGTGAACGTGCCGCCAAAGGGCGGACGCAAGCACCCCGACCAGGACTATATACACGTCGACACACGCAACATACTCTTCATCTGCGGCGGTGCGTTCGACGGCATCGAGCGCAAGATAGCACAGCGCCTGAACACCCACGTGGTGGGCTTCAACTCGGTACAGAACGTGCGCAACATCGACAAGGGCAACCTCATGAAGTATATCCTGCCGCAGGACTTGAAGTCGTTCGGCTTGATACCCGAGATTATCGGCCGTCTGCCGGTGCTCACATACCTCAACCCGCTCGACCGCGAGGCGCTGCGACGCATCCTCGTAGAGCCGAAGAACTCTATCATAAAGCAGTACACCAAGCTCTTCGAGATGGACGGCATCAAGCTCGAGTTCGCACCCGAGACATACGACTTCATCGTAGACAAGGCTGTGGAGTACAAGCTCGGCGCACGCGGACTGCGCTCTATCGTAGAGTCGATCGTGATGGACGCCATGTTCGAGGCTCCGACCAAGAACATCGACAGCTTCACCGTAACACTGGAGTACGCAAAGGCACAGCTGGAGAAGGCAAATCTCCAGTAGTGGCTTCGAGATACACTTAGACAAATCTTTTTACTATGACTGGGACAATCAACCTCAACGAACAACTGAAACACCACTTCGGGTTCGACTCGTTCAAAGGCGACCAAGAAGCAATAATACGCAATCTGCTTGAAGGCAATGACACATTCGTGCTCATGCCTACGGGCGGAGGCAAGAGCTTGTGCTACCAGCTGCCGTCGCTCATCATGGAAGGCACGGCAATCGTGGTGTCGCCGCTCATCGCGCTGATGAAGAACCAAGTGGATGTAGTGAACGGACTCAGCGAGGAAACCGGCGTGGCTCACTATCTGAACTCGTCGCTCAACCGCGCTGCCATCAATCAGGTGTACAAGGATGTGCACGAGGGCCGCACAAAACTGCTTTATGTGGCGCCGGAGTCGCTCAACAAAGAGGACAACCTGGAGTTCTTCCGTTCGTTCAAGATTTCGTTCTACGCCATCGACGAGGCGCACTGCATATCGGAGTGGGGTCACGACTTCCGCCCCGAATATCGCAACATACGCCCTACGATAAACAAGATTGGCGCAGCTCCGGTCATAGCGCTCACGGCTACAGCCACCGACAAGGTGCGCATGGACATAAAGAAGAGTCTGGGCATAGCCGACGCGAAGGAGTTCAAGAGCTCGTTCAACCGCGCTAACCTTTATTATGAGGTGAGACAGAAGACGAACGACATCGACAAGCAGATTATTAAATTCATCAAACAACACCCAGGCAAGAGCGGCATTATCTACTGCATCTCGCGCAAGAAGGTGGAGGAACTGGCTGCCGTGCTGAAAGCCAACGACATAAAGGCGGCGGCTTATCACGCCGGCCTCGACTCGGCTACACGCTCGCAGACGCAGGACGACTTCCTCATGGAGCGCATCGACGTCATCGTGGCTACCATAGCCTTCGGCATGGGCATCGACAAACCCGATGTGCGCTTCGTCATACACTACGACATACCGAAGAGTCTTGAGGGATATTATCAGGAAACGGGTCGCGCAGGACGAGACGGCGGCGAGGGAATATGCATAGCATTCTATGCTTACAAAGACTTGCAGAAGCTGGAGAAGTTCATGGAGGGCAAGCCCGTGGCTGAGCAGGACATAGGCAAGCAGCTGCTGCAGGAGACTGCCGCATACGCCGAGACATCGGTATGCAGACGCAAGGTGTTGCTGCACTACTTCGGCGAGGAATATCCACACGAGAATTGCGGCAACTGCGACAACTGTCTGCATCCGAAGGTGCAGCGCGACGGCAAGGAGGCGCTCATCATAGTGCTTAAAGCAATCATCGCCGTGAAGGAGGCGTTCCGCCAGGACTATATCGTCGACTTCGTGAAAGGACGCGCAACCGACGACATCGTGAGCCATCACCACGAGCAGCTCGAAGACTTCGGTGCTGGCGAGGACATGCCAGCGAAGATATGGAACCCCGTGATTCGTCAGGGAATGATTGTGGGCTACATTCATAAGGACATAGAGAGCTACGGACTGCTGAAGGTGACGGCGGCGGGCAAACGCTACGTGAAGAACCCTACACCGTTCACATACGTAGAGGACACCGACTTCTCCGACACAGAGGACGAAGGCAGCGAGGCAACAGCTTCGGCGCTCGACCCTACACTCTACAACATGCTCGTTGACCTCAGAAAGAAAACGGCACGCAAGCAGAACCTGCCGGCATACGTCATATTCCAGGACGTATCGCTCGAACAGATGGCTACGATGTACCCCATGAAGATTGAGGAACTGCGCAACATCCAGGGCATCGGCGTGGGCAAGGCAAACCGCTACGGCAAGCCGTTCTGCGAGCTTATCAGCCAGTACTGCAAGGACAACGAAATAGAACGCCCCGAGGAGTTGTTCGTACGCACCGTGGCGAAGGACTCGATGAAGAAGGTGAAGATAATACAATATCTCGACCGCCGCATGCCGCTCGACGACATCGCCTCGGCACTCGGACTCGACTTCGAGGACCTTCTCAACGACCTCGATGCCATCGTCTACAGCGGAACGAAACTCAACATCGACTACTTCCTCGAAGACGTAATGGACGAAGACCAGATTGACGATATCTACGAGTACTTCCGCGAATCGGACACCGACGATATCGACACCGCACTCGACGAACTCGGCGACTACGAAGAAAACGAGATACGCCTCGTGCGCATCAAGTTCCTTTCAGAACAAGCCAACTAACACTGTTAGGAGGTGCTTTCAGGAGGTGCTTTCAGGGGGTGCAGTTGTCTCAACTGCACCCCCTAACCAACTGCACACAAACTGCCCCCTAACTAACCACACCCCTAACCAACACAACTCCGCTCAAATTCCGTTAATTAGCATTAACACAAAAAATAAATCGTGTTTAATTTTTCGTGTATGGATTTTTATTGCTAAATTTGCACGCAATAAATTTTTTAAGTTATATGTCATCATTTGTTGCTGATAAAATTGTAATGGACGGACTCACATACGATGACGTCCTCCTTATTCCCGCTTATTCAGAGGTACTGCCCAAGACGGTAGAGTTGAAAACCAAGTTCTCGCGTAACATCTGCTTGAATGTGCCCTTTGTCACAGCAGCCATGGACACCGTAACGGAGTCGGCTATGGCTATTGCCATCGCACGCGAAGGCGGCATCGGTGTTATTCACAAGAACATGTCTATCGAAGACCAGGCGCGTCAGGTAGCCATCGTAAAGCGTGCCGAGAACGGCATGATCTACGATCCGGTGACAATTCGCCGTGGCAAGACCGTTAAGGACGCCTTGGATATGATGGCGGAGTATCACATCGGTGGTATACCGGTAGTGGACGAAGAGTGCCATCTCGTAGGCATCGTTACAAACCGCGACCTTCGCTTTGAGCGTCATCTCGACAAACTCATCGACGACGTGATGACACACGAGAACCTCGTGACTACACACATCAAGACCGACCTCGCAGCAGCCGCTGACATCCTCCAGTCGAACAAGATTGAGAAGTTGCCGGTTGTAGACAGCGAGAACCACCTCGTAGGTCTTATCACATACAAGGATATCACCAAGGCTAAGGACAAGCCGATGGCTTGCAAGGACGAGAAGGGTCGTCTGCGCGTAGCAGCAGGTGTGGGCGTAACAGTAGACACACTCGACCGCATGAGCGCTCTCGTAGAGGCTGGCGCCGACGCTATCGTTATCGACACCGCTCACGGCCACTCTAAGTACGTTATCGAGAAGCTGCGCGAGGCAAAGGCTTCGTTCCCGAACGTAGACATCGTTGTAGGCAACGTGGCTACCGGCGAGGCTGCAAGAATGCTCGTTGAGAATGGTGCCGACGCCGTTAAGGTAGGCATCGGTCCGGGTTCAATCTGTACAACCCGCGTCGTAGCAGGTGTAGGTGTTCCGCAGCTCTCTGCAGTTTACGACGTTTACTCTGCACTCCAGGGCACTGGCGTTCCATTGATCGCCGACGGCGGTCTGCGCTACTCTGGCGACATCGTGAAGGCTATCGCAGCAGGCGGCAGCTCAGTGATGATAGGTTCGCTCGTTGCAGGCACAGAGGAGAGCCCCGGCGACACAATCATCTTCAACGGACGTAAGTTCAAGAGCTATCGAGGCATGGGTTCGCTTGAGGCAATGGAGAACGGCTCTAAGGACCGCTACTTCCAGGCTGGCACAAAGGACGTGAAGAAGCTCGTGCCGGAAGGCATCGCCGGACGCGTACCTTACAAGGGAACCGTGCAGGAGGTGATCTACCAGCTCATCGGCGGTCTGCGCTCAGGTATGGGCTACTGCGGTGCTGGCACTATCGAGGCTATGCACAACGCTAAGTTCACACGCATCACAAACGCAGGTGTGCTCGAGAGCCACCCACACGACATCACAATTACAAGTGAGGCTCCGAACTACTCGCGCCCACAGTAATAAATATTGAACACTGAAAGAAAGCCCAACAACCACACGGCTTGAGGTGCGAAAGCATCTCCTGCCGTGTTGTTATTGGGTTTTCAAGCCAATTTAAATATACAAGAAATGTGGGGAGAAAGCCCCAATAAACAAACACCAAAAGAAAAAATGAAGGTAAAATCATTGTTGGTAGCACTGCTCGTGGCAGCAACCACAGCATCGGCACAGACAGCCGACCCAACTATCATGACTATAAACGGAAAGGATGTGCCGCGCTCGGAGTTCGAGTACTCGTACAACAAGAACAACTCTGAAACCGTTGTCGACAAGAAGAGCGTGGACGAATATATCGACCTGTTTGTGAACTACAAACTGAAGGTGATGGCAGCTGAAGAGGCTGGCATCGACACCACAAAGGCTTTCCGCGACGAGTTCCGCATGTACCGCGACCAGCAGATACGCCCTTCTTTCATCAACGACAACGACGTAGAGCGCGAGGCACGCACCATCTACGAAGACACACGCAAACGCATCGACGGGAACGGCGGACTGGTTCGCCCGCGCCACATACTCGTCTCACTGAAGCAGAACGCAACAAAGGCACAGAGCGACTCAGCGCTCGTACGTGCCGACTCAATATACAACGCGCTCATCAAGGGTGCCGACTTCGCCGAGCTTGCACAGCGCTGCTCAGACGACAAGGGTTCGGCACGCCGTGGCGGCGACCTCTCTTGGGTGCAGCGCGGATACATGGTGAAGGAGTTTGAGGACGCCATCTTCGCAATGAAGCCGGGCGAGATATCAAAGCCAATCCTCTCACCGTTCGGCTATCACATCATTAAGGTCGAAGCAAAACAAAACTTCTTCCCCTACGATACGGTTCGCGCCGACATACACCGCTTCATCGAAAGTCGCGGACTGCGCGAGCGAATCATCTCGCAGAACATCGACTCTATAGCAAAGCACTCCGTTCCGCAGTGCACACCGGAGGACATCCTCAACCGTCGCGCCGACGAAATGACGGCTGCCGACCCTGCACTGAAGAACCTCATCCGCGAGTATCACGACGGACTGCTGCTCTACGAAATCTCTAACCGCACGGTGTGGGACAAGGCAGCGAAGGACGAGAAGGGTCTCGCAGCTTACTTCAAGAAGAACCGCAAGCGCTACAAGTGGGAACAGCCGCACTTCAAGGGCATCGCCTACTGGGTGAAGCAGGAGGGCGACGTAGAGGCTGTGAAGAAGTCGCTGAAGAACATTCCGTTCGAAAAATGGGCTGAGCGTCTGCGCAAGGAGTTCAACGACTCTACAATACGCATCAAGGTCGTAAAGGGCATCTTCCGCGAGGGCGACAACGCGCTCATCGACAAGGTGGTGTTCGCTAAGGACACTACTGTGGCTGACGTGAAAGACTTCCCAATCTCGGCTACATACGGCGAGAAGCTGAAGGCTCCGAAGACATACAACGACGTGCGCGAACTGGTTGTTGCCGACTATCAGGAGCAGCTCGAGAAAGCGTGGATTGAAGCTCTGCGCAAGCGCTACACGGTCGTAGTGAACAAGGATGTGCTCAGCACCGTTAACAAGCACTAATCGTCGGAGGGTGCTGGTGCACCCTCTACACACTATACATATTATAATATATACATATACATGAGAAAACAACGCAACATTATAATGGCGACTTTCGCCGCTGCGGCTCTGCTCGTGGGCATCGGTGCGAACGCAGGCAGTTATGCCGGTTCGGACACAGAGCTTAAGCAGGACACGCTCAAGACCGAGGAGCGCGTGCCAGAGCACAGCATCGTAGACGAAGTGATATGGGTGGTAGGCGACCAGCCCATCCTCAAATCGGACGTGGAAATGATGAAACTCCAGGGCGAGATGGAGGGTATGACATGGAACGGCGACCCCGACTATATCATTCCTGAGCAGATCGCTGTGCAGAAGCTGTTCCTCCATCAGGCTGAAATCGACTCAATCAACGTTACTGAGGCTGAGATTTCGCAGAACATAGAGATGCAGATAAACCGCTGGATACAACAGGCTGGCTCTAAGGAGAAACTGGAGGAATACAAGAAGATGACCGTTACGCAGATGCGCCAGCAGCTGCACGACGACTTCCGCAACAACCAGCTCATACAGCAGATGCGCGAGAAACTCGTGAGCGACATCGCCGTTACGCCGGCTGACGTACGCAAATACTTCAACAACTTGCCAGAGGACAGCATTCCGCTCGTTCCGACGCAGGTTGAGGTAGAGATAATCACAAAGCAGCCGAAGATTTCGCAGGAGGAAATCAACCACGTGAAGAACGAGCTGCGCGAATATACTGACCGCATCACAAGCGGCGAGACTTCTTTCGGAACGCTCGCACGCCTCTACTCCGAAGACCCAGGCTCTGCACGTCAGGGCGGCGAGATGGACTACGTTGGTCGCGGTATGCTCGACCCAGCCTTCGCTGCGGTTGCGTTCAACCTCACCGACCCGAAGCGCGTGTCGAAGATTGTTGAGTCGGAGTATGGTTTCCACATCATACAGCTTATCGACAAGCGCGGCGACAAGATCAAGGTGCGCCACATCCTGCGCATCCCGCGTGTATCGGCGGAGGCTACCGACTCGATGCGCGTGAAGCTCGACTCGCTCGCTACCGACATACGCGCCAACAAGCTCGCGTTCGAGGAGGCTGCTACATACATGTCTGACGACAAAGACACACGCAACAACCACGGTCTCATGTCGTTCAACAGCGAGGATGGCCGCACATCGAAGTTCCAGATGAAGGACCTGCCGACAGAGGTGGCTCGCAAAGTGGAGAACATGGAGGTCGGCGACGTGTCTGATGCGTTCACAATGGTGAACGAGAAGGGCAAGAACGTTGTGGCTATCGTGAAGCTGAAGAACCGCATACCGGCTCACCGCGCTACTATCAACGAAGACTTCCAGGTGCTGAAGAACGTAGTGCTTCAGAAGCAGCGCGCCGAGTTCCTGCACAATTGGGTGGTGAAGAAGATAAAGACCACCTATGTGCGTATGCAGGATCGCTACAAGAACTATAAGTACGAGTACGAAGGCTGGGTTAAATAAGGCTCTCAGGAAGGCTTAAGAACGCCTAAAAGGCTTAGAAAGGCTTAGAATAATAATGAAGAAAAGACAATCCCCAATAACGAACAACTGGCATAGAACCGCTCTCGCAGCAGTTCTATGCCTTTTTGGCTTCTGCCTGATATGGGCTTCTGTGGCGCCGAAGGGCAAGAGGAAGCGACCAAGGACCGACGAACGTGTGTATCTCGTCCACTCCGACGAGCTCGCCTACGACATGTACGGCGCGGTGCCCGACGCACAGATTCTGCGCGGAAAGGTACACTTCACGCATGCCGGATCACAGCTGTGGTGCGACAGCGCCTACTTCTTCCAGGAGGCTAACTCGGTGAAGGCGTTCGGACACGTTCACTTCAAGCAGGGCGATACGCTCTCACTCAAGTGCGATTATGCCGACTATATAGGTGCGGAGCAAATGATGCACGCACGCCGCAACGTGGTGCTTAAGCATCGCACGCAGACGCTCTACACCGACTCGCTCGACTACGACCGTCTGTACGACAACGCCTACTTCTTCGAGGGCGGCAAGCTCATCGACGGCAAGGACGAGTTGGTGAGTGACTGGGGCGAGTACAACACCGCGACACGCAAGGCGGCATTCTTCTACGACGTACACATGCGCAGCGGCGAGAACATCATCAACACCGACTCACTCCACTACGACACACGCACCCGCATCGCTCACGTTACGGGTCCGTCTACAATCAAGTCGAAGAGCACCGTCATCAACACTACCGATGCCTACACCAACAGTAAAACGAATATGTCGCAACTATTCGGACGCTCCACCATCGTGGACGGCAAGAAAACCATCACCGGCGACTCGCTCTTCCACAACGACAAGCTGAAGCAGAACGAAGGATTCGGCAACGTGATATACACCGACACGGAGAACAAGAACGAACTGCACTGCGACCATCTGTTCTACAACGAGACGACGGGCTACGGCTACGCTACGAAACGCGCACTGATGCTCGACTACTCGCAGAATGACACGCTCTACGTGCATGCCGACTCGCTGAAGCTCTACACGTTCAATATCGAGACCGACTCGGTTTACCGCAAGGTGCACGCCTTCAACCATGTGCGTGCCTACCGCGACGACGTGCAGGCTGTGTGCGACTCGCTCGTGTTCAGCTCGCAAGACTCGTGCATGACGATGTACCGCGACCCGATAGTGTGGAACCTCGGCAGACAGTTGCTGGGCGAGGTGATACATGTATACATGAACGACTCGACGGTGCGCAAGGCTGAGATTGTGGGGCAGGCGCTGTCCGTGGAGAAGTGCGACGAGAAGAATCACTTCAACCAGATTTCGTCGAAGCGCATGGACGCTTTCTTCACCGACGGAGCAATACGACGCGCCGAGGCAACGGGCAACGTGAAGTCGCTCTACTACAACGCCGACCAGAAGGACTCCGTGCTCTCAGAGCTCAACTATATGGAGACCGACACACTGCGCATGTACATGTCGGCTGAACGCAAGTTGCAGAAGATATGGGCGTCGAAGGCTGTAGGCACGATGTATCCCATCACGCAGATACCGCCAGAGAAGTACAAGCTGCCGGAGTTCGCGTGGTTCGAGGAGATAAGACCGAAGGACAAGTACGATGTGTTCAACTGGCGAGGCAAGGCGGCTGGCACCGAACTAAAGGCTATGCCGCGAATAGAGGCGCCGCTGCAGAGGTTGGAATAACTATTATCTGCTCGGCTTTGCTGCATAATAAGACTTGTTTGCTGCTCGGCTTTACAACAAAATAAGACTTGTTTGCCGCTGCGGAGGCCAGAGACCTCCGCTACGGCAAACGTCAAAGCCGAAATGACATATCTCAACACCTCAACACCACAACACCTCACCATTCAACATCTCAACACCACAACATCTCACGACACCTCACCATCTCAACACCACGACACCTCACCATCTCAACACCACAACATCTCAACATTCACAATGTACTTCTTCAACCGCCGCCCCCGCGGCTTTCACCATACATTCCGCTTCAGCAACGAGCAGCGCGACCTTCTCAACAATCTGCGCCGTGGCGTACCGCCCGAAGAACTCGCAGAGCGTTCGATAAGAGAAGCCGAACCGCCGTCGCGTCGCCGTCAGAACGGACAAGTGCGGCTACTGGGACTGCTTGTGATGATAGGTTTCCTGCTCATAGCCATCATACTACTGATAGCGATGTAGCCGAGCCACATATATTAAAAGACACACCCTAAGAGAACAACTAACGACATGAACGATATTATACAACTTCTGCCCGATTCAGTGGCAAACCAGATAGCCGCAGGCGAGGTGATACAGCGCCCCGCAAGTGTGATAAAGGAGCTGGTGGAGAACTCCATCGACGCCGGCGCCACACTCATCAACGTTGTATGCGTCGACTCCGGCCGCACGTCGATACAAGTGACCGACAACGGCAAGGGTATGTCGGAGACCGACGCACGCCTGTCGTTCGAACGTCACGCCACGTCGAAGATACGCCAAGCCGACGACCTCTTCAATCTGCACACGATGGGCTTCCGTGGCGAGGCGCTCGCGTCTATCGCTGCTGTAGCTCAAGTGGAACTGCGCACACGCCGACCCGACGACGACCTCGGCACGGCACTCACCATCGCCGGTTCGCGCTTCGTGTCGCAAGAACCCGTGCAGTGCCCCGTAGGTTGCAACTTCACCATCAGCAACCTTTTCTACAACGTCCCCGTACGCCGCAAGTTCCTCAAGTCGAACACCACCGAACTCAACAATATCGTAACCGCATTCGAGCGCATCGCACTCGTCTACCCCGATGTTGCCTTCACGCTCTACAACAACCAGACCGAACTTTACAACCTGAAGGCTAGCGGATTGCGCCAGCGCATCGTCGACGTGATTGGAAAGAAGATAAACCAGCACCTGCTGCCGATAGACATCGACACCACGATGTGCAAGATAAGCGGATTCGTAGGCAAGCCCGAGTCGGCAAGAAAGAAGGGCGCACGCCAGTTCTTCTTCGTCAACGGACGCTACATGAAGCACCCCTACTTCCACAAAGCCATCATGACCGCCTACGAACGACTCGTGCCCGAAGGCGAACAGATACCTTATTTCATATACTTCACAGTCAACCCGACGGACATCGACGTGAACATCCACCCCACGAAGACCGAGATTAAGTTCGAGAACGAGCAGACGGTGTGGCAGATTCTCACAGCAGCCGTGCGCGACGCCGTGGGTATGTTCAACGATGTGACGGCGATAGAGTTCGACACCGAAGGACAGCCCGACATTCCGGCACTCGGTGCAATGCCGCAGGCAGACATCAGCGCACCGAAAGTGCAGTACAATCCTGCGTATAACCCGTTCAACGAGCCGTCTGCGCAACGCTCTTCCGCAGCACCCGACAATTGGGAGCAACTCTACGAAGGCCTCAGCTCGGCACACTCGCGCCAGCAGTCAGCGCCGTCGCTCTTCGGCAACAATACGGGTGGCGTAATACAGTCGCGTTCTAACGTCGCAAACAAACCATTCGCCGACAACGGCATCGTTCTCTCGAAAGGTTTTTCAAAGCCGGACGGCTCCATATCGCAATCAGCAGGATTCGATGCCGATTCGCTTGATTTCAACACAGACACGAATGCGCAACCGAGCGGCACAGACGTGCAGTCGGCAGGATTCAACGCACTATCGGCAGACACAGACATGCTGTCAGCCTCAACCGAGCCGTCGCCGCTCGAAGAGAAGTCGCCCACTCACTATCAGTACAAGGGTCGCTACATCATGACATCCGTAAAGTCGGGTCTGATGATTATCGACCAGTACCGTGCCCACACTCGCATTCTCTACGAAGGCTATATCGAACAGATGCAGAAGCGCCGTTCAAGTTCGCAGAAACCGCTTTTCCCCGACACCATTCACTTCTCGGCGTCTGACAAGGTTGTAGTGGAGGCAGTGATGCCCGAGCTGCAGAACATCGGCTTCGAACTCACTCCGAACGAAGAAGGAGACTACACGATAACGGCTGTGCCGAGCGGACTCGACGGACTCGACTACGTGGCTCTTGTGCAAGACCTCGTGGCGTCGGCTCGCGAAAAGACCACATCCGCCATCGACGACATCAACCACTCCATCGCTCTCGAACTGGCACGCAACGCAGCCGTCACATACGGTCAGGTGCTCACCAACGCAGAGATGGAAAATATCGTCAATAGCCTATTCGCTTGCTCCAATTTTAGCTACACTCCAGACGGCAAAAAGATACTCACAATGCTACGCCAGACCGACTTGGAACTGCTTTTCGGAGTATAATGCATACATAAATCAATAAAAATTAAGGTATTAGAACGTTTTTTCAAAAAAAACAGTATTACTAATTGTTTTTTTATTAACTTTGCACAACTAATATAGGCAAAAAGTACTTACAATTACAACGAATATTAATTGATTGTTAAATATAAAAGCTATGAAAAAGTTATTAATTGCTTTGGCAATGTGTGGCTTATCAATGGGTACAATGGCTCAGGAGACAACTGCTGATCCTACACTCAAGCACAGCGTTGCTACAAATTCATTCTGGAGTAATTGGTTTATTCAGGCAGGTGCAGACTGGAACGCATTCTATTCAAACCAGGAGCATGGTCAGGGCCTCGATCGCAGCCCGTTCAAGAAGTTCCGTGCAACTCCGGGCTTCTCAGTTGCTATCGGTAAGTGGTTCACACCGGGTCTTGGTCTTCGCACTAAGTTCTCTGGCGTTTGGGGCCGCAATGTAATTGACGAGCACAAGCACGACAACAACCACTGGACACTCAACGAGAACGTTCTCTTCAACCTTAGCAACATGATCTATGGTTACAACGAGACACGCGTTTGGAACTTCGTTCCTTTCGTAGGTGCTGGTATCAACCGTACTTGCGACTACAACCGCTACGCAATCAACCTCTCTGCAGGTATCCTCAATACATTCCGTCTGAGCAAGCACGTAGGTCTCTACTTCGAGCTTGGTTGGAACTGGGCAGAGCCTGACTTCGACGGCAACGTAAACGGCAATCCGAACTCAGACAGCCACGTATGGGATTCACACGACAACAAGCTCTACGCAGAACTCGGTCTTCAGTTCAACCTCGGCAAGTCTACATGGAACAAGACTCCGGACGTAGACGCTATCAAGGCACTCTCTCAGTCACAGATCGACGCACTCAACGCACAGCTCAACGATGCTAACGCTGAGAACGCACGTCTGAAGAGTCTCCTCGCTGCAAAGAAGGATGAGCCGGTTGCTAACGACGTTAAGGCTTACTACAACGCTCCGTTGTCTGTATTCTTCAACCTCAACAAGTACAACATCGCTTCTCGCAAGGATCTCGTAAATGTTAAGAACCTCGCTGAGTACGCTAAGGAGAACAACTCTAACCTCGTAGTTACTGGCTATGCAGACAGTGCTACTGGTTCTGCTCCTTACAACCAGAAGCTTTCTGAGCGTCGTGCTGAGACAGTTGCTAACGAGCTCGTTAAGATGGGTGTTAGCCGCGACCAGATCACAACAGAGGGCAAGGGTGGTGTTAACGACCTCTCACCGGTTTCTTACAACCGCCGCGCTACTGTTAAGCTCGCTGACTAATCAGACGGCTTAATAAGCAACTGATACTATGCTATGAAGCAGAGAATTGATTGCAAAATAAAGCAATGACTTAATTGCAAGATATAGGGCATTCCCGAATGGGAGTGCCCTTTTTTCGTATATCTGTGTGGGTAAGTTTTAACGTACACCGATATTTTTTAAAGACAATCAATTAATATATCAGAAAAGATGTGTAAATTTGCGTTATATTATTTTAATAGGTTGAAAAACTATACATAAAAGGTTGAAAACTATACAACAGAAGATATAGATGAAATATTTGAAAACTATTGGTAAGGTGCTCGCTGCTGTGGCTGAGCCGCTGCGCCTCAATTGTGCGTTCGCCGTGTTCATGTATATGCTCGGCTGCATAACGGCGTGGGCAACGCTGCCCGACGCACGCGGAGTACACCTCTACGACAACCTCTACCTCGAACTGTTCCTCGACGTGTACGTGCTCACGCTGATTCTCACCGTGCTGCCACGCAAGGTGATGATATGGGTGCGCGGCTTCTTCTACTTCGCACTCTACGCCACGGCAGTGGTTGACGTCTACTGCTTCGTGAAGTTCCAGTCGACGCTCACGCCTACCATGCTGCAGCTTGTAGGCGAGACCGACTCGCGCGAGTCGGGCGAGTTCCTGCGCTCATGCGTGTCGCCGGATGTATTGCTGAGTAACGTGGGATGGGTGTTGCTGCTCATGTTCGTGCATATCATCAGCGCACTGCAACTGCGCTTCCCCCACTTCATTCCACGCCGCTGGCGCGAACTAATCAAGTCGATATGGCTGCGTACCTGCGAACTGCTGCGCCGTGCACGCCCCGTGATAGGCACCGCCGTGCTTGCGCTACTCGTATGGTCGGTTTGCGCGAGTGCGCATAACAAGGTTGCCACGCACAAACTGATGTCGGGCACCACAATCGGCGAAGTTGAGCACACCCTCACCGAGAAAGACCACGCCGTGCTCTACCAACCGATATACCGACTCGTGTTCAGCATATACGCCAACACGCTCACGGCGAAGCAGATCGACCGACTTGTACGCACGGCAAGCAAAGTGCAGGTAGACTCCTGCTCGTTCCGCTCGCCTAACATCGTGCTCATCATAGGCGAGAGCTACAACCGCCACCACTCTTCGCAGTACGGCTATACGATGCCCACCACACCGCGTCAGCAGAAGCTCGAGCGTCAGGGTCGACTGGTGAAGTACACCGACGTAGTGTCACCGTGGAACCTCACGAGCTTCGTCTTCAAGCAGCTCTTCTCGATGTACAGCGTGGGCGACAAGGGCGAATGGTGCGACTATCCGCTCTTCCCCGAACTGTTCCGCAAGGCGGGCTACCACGTAACGTTCATCACCAACCAGTTTCTGCCGAAGGCTAAGGAGGCAGTGTACGACTTCAGTGGCGGCTTCTTCCTGAACAACCCGAAGCTGAGCGCGGCGCAGTTCGACACGCGCAACACGCAGCTGCACCGCTACGACGAGGACCTGCTGAAGGACTTCGACGAGTTGCAGGGACAGAACACCGACCACAACCTCATAATATTCCATCTGCTGGGCCAGCATGTGCAGTATCGCCAGCGTTCGCCGAAAGAGCGCAAGCTCTTCCGCGGCGACGACTATAAGGAACTGAAGCCCAATCTGAACGCCCGCGAGCGTCAGACGCTTGCCGACTACGACAACGCTATTCTGTACAACGACTCGGTGGTGACGGAGATAGTGAAGAAGTTCGAGAACGAGGACGCTATAGTTATCTACGTGCCCGACCATGGAGAGGAGTGCTACGAGGGCGACATGCACTTCTTCTGCCGAATGCACTCAACGAAGATTGATGCTCGACTGGCGCACGCCGAGTTCGACATTCCGATGTGGATATGGTGCTCGCGCAAGTATATAAAGAAGCGCCCAGAAGTGTTCCGCCAGGTGGTGAACGCGCGCAACCGACGCTTCATGACCGACGCTCTTGCGCACATGCTGCTCTATCTCGGCGGCATCCACGCCCGCGACTACAACGAACAGCTCAACCTGCTGTCGCCCGAGTACAACGAGAACCGCCCGAGAATATTAAAGAATACTACGGATTACGACAAACTTTGAATTGAAGAATAAATAATGCTTACCCGCACAGAATGTTCCGCCATGCGCGGACTCGCCATAATAGGCATCTTCCTGCATAACTACTGTCACTGGCTCGGTTTCGCCGTAAAGGAAAACGAGTACACCTTCACCATGTCGAAGGCAAGCGATTTGATGCAGGCGCTCGCACAGCCCGATCTCAACCTGCCCATCCATCTTCTGTCGTTCTTCGGTCATTATGGTGTGCCGGTGTTCCTCTTCCTCTCCGCCTACGGACTCGTCATGAAGTACGAGAAGCGCGGCGCGCTTTCGCCGAAGCAGACCAACGTGGTGCCGTTCCTGAAGCATCACTACGTTAAGCTGTTCAAGATGATGATAGTGGGCTTCGTGGCGTTCACGATGGTTGACGCCATCACACCCGGATCGCACAAGTATCACGTCATGGACATACTCGGACAGATGTTCATGTTCAACAACATGATGCCCGACCCCGACCATGTGATATGGCCCGGCCCCTACTGGTTCTTCGGACTGATGATGCAGCTCTATATAGTCTACCGCCTGCTGCTTTGGCGCAAGGGCGACGTCAACGCCCTGCTGCTCATTGCGGTGTGCTGGGCGATGCAGGCGTTCTGCGACCCAGAAGGCGACACGCTCAACCGCGTACGCTACAACTTCATGGGCGGCGTGCTGCCGTTCTGCGCCGGACTGCTCTATGCTCGCCACGGCAAAAAACTGACACACGGCGTGCGCATGACGCTCATGGTGATATCCGTCGTAGCAGTGTTCTTCTTCAGCTTCAACTTCCAGACATGGCTGTGGGCGCCGCTCTTCGTGTGCACCGCCTCAATCGGCATCGTAAAGCTGCTGCCAAAGACCGTGAACGAGTGGATAGCGTGGGTAGGCACCATCTCTGCCGCACTTTTCGTGCTGCATCCGCTCACAAGAAAAATATTCATACCAATCTCTCGCCACGGCGACGTATACACGGGTCTGCTGCTGTACATCGTGGCGTCGATAGCATTGGCATGGTTCTACCATAATTTCAAGCTACGCAATGAAGATACCAAGCATTGAGTTAGGAAACATATCGCGATTCCGCGCCGAACAGATGGGAGCCGCAATGCTCTTCGTCATTCTGTTCCATGTGGCGCTCGACCGCGGCGACCCGTTCTACGGACTGCGCCGCTGCGGCAACGTGGGGGTTGACATCTTCCTCTTCCTTAGTGGTGTGGGCCTGTGGTTCGCATGGACAAAGACGCCGTCGGTGAGCCATTTCTATCGCCGCCGACTCATCCGCATCCTGCCTACATGGCTCATCTGCTCCACGGCGTTCTACCTGCGCGACTATCTCGGAGCGCGCCGTTTCTCGAAGGACATCGTCGACCTCATCGGCGACATCACCATCAACTGGGACTTCTGGCTGCACGACGAACTAACTTTCTGGTACGTGCCCGCCATCATGGCGCTCTATCTCGTTGCGCCGTGGTATATGCGCCTCATCGAGCGCTACCCTACCTATCGTTGGCTGCCGATGCTGATGGTGGTATGGTGCGTGATGGTGCAGTGGGTGCTGCCGATACATGCCGCCGTGGGTCACCTGGAGATATTCTGGAGTCGCGTGCCTATCTTCTTCATCGGCATCAACATGGGCGAGATGGTTCGCTCGCGCAAGCAGTTGCCGCCCGATGCGGTGTGGCTGTTGCTCGTTACGTTCCTCATGACGTTCGGCACGTGCCTATATCTTGAGCAGGTGCGCCACGGATGCTTCCCACTCTTCGTTGAGCGAATGATCTACATACCGTTCACGGTGTGCTCCATACTGGTGATGAACCGCATCTTCCGCCGCACACCCGAGTGGGTGAACCGCGCGTTCCGTCTTGTCGGAATGCTCAGTCTGGAGGCTTACCTCATACACATCCACTTCGTGCTCGTATACATACAGCCGATGGGCTTGGGCTATTGGGGAACGTTCGCCGCCACCGTAGCCATCACGCTGCCCGTAGCGTGGGTGCTGCATCAGACAACGAGCTTCGCGCTGAATATCTTCAGCAAAAAGTAATGTCAACATCTCAACCCCTCACCATCTCAACCCCTCACCATCTCACCACCCCAACACCTCAACAACATTTCTCACCATCTCAACACCTCAACACATTACATCATGATAAAGAACATTCTGCGCCTTACGCGCCCCAAGCAGTGGATAAAGAACTTCTTCGTCTTCATCCCGATGTTTTTCGGTGGCGAGCTCTTCAACCTCCACTCGATAGAACTCGTGACGCTCACATTCTTCGCCTACAGTTTCGTGGCGTCGTCCATTTACTGCTACAACGACATCGTGGACGTAGACGCCGACCGCAACCATCCCGTGAAGTGTCAGCGCCCGATAGCCTCAGGCGCGCTGTCCATACGCATGGGCTACACGCTCATGATAGTGATGTTCGTACTCGGCATCGGCGTGGCACTGACGCTGCCGCCCGAAGTGATGAGCAACGTTATGGCTGTCATCGTGTTCTACTACGTGCTCAACCTCGCCTACTGCTCTAAGCTGAAGCAGTATGCCATACTCGACGTATGCATCGTGGCGTTCGGCTTCGTGCTGCGCATCCTCGCCGGAGGCTTCGCCTGCGAGCTGCCGCTGAGCAACTGGATAGTCATCATGACCTTCCTGCTCACGCTCTTCATGTCGTTCGCCAAGCGTCGCGACGACGTGCTGCGCATGAACGAGACGGGCGAGGCGCCGCGCAAGAACACCGTGCGCTACAACCTCACGTTCATCAACCAAGCCATCACCATCACCGCCTCCGTCACGCTCGTCTGCTACATCATGTACTGCGTCTCGCCGGAGGTTGTGGAGCGTTTCCAGACGCCTTACCTCTACCTCACGTTCGTCTTCGTGCTCATCGGTCTGCTGCGCTACATACAGATTGCGGTGGTCGACCAGAAGAGCGGCGACCCTACAAAGATCATCCTGCGCGACCACTTCTCGCAGATTGTCGTGGTGGCGTGGCTGCTCACGTTCCTGCTTATGATATACGTTATATAATATGAAACGACTCTACGCATTCGACTTCGACGGCACGCTGACGACGGCGGACACGCTGTTAGCGTTCATACGCTACGCCTGCGGCACGTGGCGGTTCGTCTGGGGTTTCCTCGTGCACAGTCCGCTGCTGGTGCTGATGAAGCTGAAGCTCTACCCCAACTACCGTGCCAAGCAGCGCATCTTCGCGTGGTTTTTCCGCGGCATGAAGGCGGAAACATTCGACGCGCTGTGCCACCGCTTCGCCGACGACAACGCCAGTCTGATAAGACCGAAAGCTAAGGCGCTGCTCTCGAAGCTCTTCGCCCAGGGCGAGAGCGTGTGCGTGGTGAGCGCAAGCATCGACAACTGGGTGCGCCCGTTCTTTACGGAGATGGCGCGCGCGAGCCGGTCGGCGTTCTGTGTGCTCGGCACGCAGGTGGAGACTGACAAAGACGGACGCCTCACGGGGCGCTTCCTCTCCAACAACTGCTGCGGAGCGGAGAAGGTGGAACGACTCTGCAAGCAGCTGCCCGAACTCACGACGCACCGCTGCGACTACCACATCGAGGCGTTCGGCGACAGCCGGGGCGACCGTGAACTGCTCGCCTTCGCAGACAAAGCCCATTACAAGCCGTTCAGATAGGACGCTTTTTTTTGACTTTTTCGACGGACGGCGGACGGAATCTGATCGGACGGCGGACGGAATCTGATCGGGCGGCGGACGGAATCCGATCGGACGGCGTACGGAGAACGATGACAAATACACAGAGGGTGCATCAAAACTACAGAAATGCAATTTATCCGTAGCGGAGGTCTCCGGCCTCCGCAGCACCAAGTTTGTAGAGTAAAAACCGTAAATGCTCATAACACATGAAATCATTATAATATATAATTAGTGTTATTGATTGTGGCGGAGGCCGGAGACCTCCGCTACGGATAATCAACAGCCCTGCCTGCGCTATATTTAACCACGGATTAAGCGGATTAAACAGAAGTTTGTGTGCGCAGAAAATCCGTTAACACCCATCCATATATAAAAAAAAGAAAGACATGATAGATAGACAAAAACTCGGCGAAGTGATACGCTTTGGCATAGTGGGCGTACTGGCAACGGCGTTGCAGTACGCCATCTACTGGCTGCTCATCCGCTGGCTGAACCCTACCGTGGCGATGACCATCGGCTACGCCATCAGCTTCGTCTTCAACTTCGTGGCGTCCACGCGCTACACGTTCCGCGTGAAGGCGTCGGCTAAGCGCGGCGCAGGCTTCGCCTTCTCGCATGCCGTCAACTATGTGCTGCAGATGCTCACGCTTAATCTGTTCCTATGGGTAGGCGTGCCGAAGCAGTGGGCGCCGATTCCGATGTTCTGTATCTGCGTGCCTGTGAACTTCGTGCTCGTAAGATTCTTTTTAAAAAGCCCCTCCCAACCCTCCCCGTCGGGGAGGGCTTAGTTAGCAAAAGTTTAGAAAGGCTTAGAAAGGCCTAAGAAGGCTTAAAGATAGAAAGGCTTAAAGAGGCTTAGTTCGGCTTAAAAGAAAGAAAGAAAGAAAAGAAAAAAAAACAACAAACAATATGAATAGCAACTCCCTCCTCAGTGCGTTCCGCCTCTTCCGCGTGAAGCGCGAAGAACGCCCGTTGGCAACGGTGATGCTCTTGGTGTTCCTTGCCCTCGACGCCCTCGTCATCTGCAAGTACTACGACGTGTTCACACCGCAGACCACCTACTACTGGCATCTGTTCATCTCGAAGTTCCACATCTCGGGCTTCGACCCCATCACGTATAGCGTGGTGAGCAACTGGACGGCGGGCTATAATGTCTACCGCCATCCGCTGCTGGCGTTCTTCATGTACGTGCCCTACCTCATCAACCAAGGACTGATATGGCTCACGGGCATCAACTGCGCCATCTTCATCGTGTCGGCGATACAGCTGTTCGCAGCGTTCTACTCGATGATATTCCTCTACCGCATCTGCCGCGAGGTGGTGGGCGTGAGCCGCACCGACTCTACGCTGGCTACCGTCTTCTACTTCGGCTTCGCGTTCGTGATGCTCTCAACGATGGTGCCCGACCACTTCGTCATCTCGATGATGCTTCTGCTGCTGGCGCTCTACGTGTCGGGCAAGCTGATACTGAAGAAGCAGCGGCTGAGCGGATGGCAGGCGACGCTCTACTTCTTCATCACCGCCGGCACGTCGCTGAACAACGGACTGAAGATTTATCTCTCCGACCTCTTCGTGAACGGATGGCGAATATTGCGCCCGAAGTTCCTCTTCGGCTGCATTCTGCTGCCGGCGGCGCTCACATGGGGCGTGGCACGCATGAGCTACGACTACATCGTATGGCCGCGCGACGTGACGGCAAAAGCTGCACGCGAGAAGGCGAAAGCCGCGAAGGAGGCTAAGCGGAAGGCCGAGCAGGCCGAGCAGGCGCACCGCGACTCGATAGCTTTTGCTGCGTTCACCACCACACAGCAGGACTCTGCGATGGCTGCCAAGGCTGAGCGCGACTCTGTAAACAAGGCGAAAGCTGCTGCGGCGAAGAAGAAAAAGCACGTGCGCAAGAACGGCAAGCCGATAGCCAACGGCGAGTTCATCAGCTGGACCGACGTGACGACCTCGCGCTCGGAGTCGATAGTGGAAAATCTTTTCGGCGAGTCGATTCAGCTGCATCAGGACTATCTGCTGGGCGACGTGCTGCGTACACGTCCGATGATGGTACACTATCGCTACGCGTTCAACTATATCGTTGAGGGCATCATCGCCCTGCTCTTCGTGCTCGGCATCTGGGCAGGCAGACGGTCGCGCTTCTTCTGGCTCGCCATGTCCTACTTCGCACTGGATATGGTGCTGCACGTGGGTCTGGGCTTCGGCATCAACGAGGTGTATATCATGTCTGCCCACTGGATATACATCATACCGATAGCCGTGGCGTTTCTGCTGAAGGCTACCGAGAAGCGCCGCAAGGCTCTCGCGCTGAAAGGGCTGATAGCTGCGCTGGCTGCATATCTGTGGATATGGAACATGGCGCTCATCGTGCAGTATCTCTTCTTCTGACAACATATAGGAAAACATAACATGAAAATACTTCGCAAAGAGGAACGCCCCGTAGCTATAGTGGCGCTGATAGTGTTCGCCGCGCTCAACGCGCTGCTCATCGCCAATCATTGGCAGTCGTTCACACGTGGTGCGCACGTGGGCTTCTGGTCGGTGTTCTACAACCACCTGAACATGTCGGGCTACGACATCTTCTCGCTGATATTCATCTCCTGCATGCGCCTCCACTGGAACGCCCTGCGCCACCCGCTGTTCGTGGCGCTGCTGCTGCCGCTGTTCTGGATTAACCATCAGATAATGCCGCCCACGGAGTTCAACGCCGCTGTGTTGCTCATGGGCGCGCTGCTCGTGGCTGCCGACGTGTGGGGGGCTGTGCTCATGCACCGCTTGCTGCGCGACGTGGTGGAGGTGAACCGCATGGACGCCGTCCTGCTCACAGCGTTGTTCTACGGCTTTGCGCATGTGATGATAGCCACAATGGTGCCCGACCACTTCGCGCTCTCACTGCCGCTGCTGCTGCTCACGCTGCTTATAGCCGGTCGCCGGCTGAAGGAGGGCAAGCCGATGAAGCTATGGCAGAGCGCGCTGCTCTTCTTCCTCACGGCGGGCATGACTCTCACCAACGGCGTGAAGGTGGCGCTGGCGGCTTGGTTCGCAGGCGGCAGAAAAGTATTCTCTTGGCGCAGCATACTCTCGTTCGTGGTGCCCACGCTGCTGCTCGGCGCCATCTATGTCTGGCAGCAGGATGCCATCGTGGCGCCGCAGGAGCAGAAGATAAAGCGCATCGAGGCGGCGGTGGCAAAGAAAGACCCGGCACGCATCGCGAAACTGAAAGAGCACAACGACTTCGTGAAGCAACAGAACGGCGAGGCGCTCACAAAGAGCGTGCCGCTGCTCGAATGGAGCGATATGACAACCAGCCGCTGGCAGTCGGCAGTGGACAATCTGTTCGGCGAGTCGCTGCAGCTCCACCGCGACTATCTGCTTGAGGATGTGCAGCAGACGCGCCCCGTGTTCGTAGAGTATCGCTCGGCGGTCAACTATATCGTAGAGGCTCTCATCGTACTGCTTCTTGTTGCAGGCGCATGGATAGCTCGCCGTGAGAAGTTCTTCCTCATGGTGCTCGCGTGGTTCGCCTTCGACATGATAATGCACATGGGCTTCGGTTTCGGCCTCAACGAGGTGTACATCATGACGGCTCACTGGGCGTTCATCATCCCTATCGCCGCCGGCTACATACTGCGCCGCAAGAACAGCATGGCTGCAAGGGTGCTCGTTACGGCACTCACGCTGTGGCTCTGGGCGTATAATGCAGTGATTGTTATTGGATATCTGTGATGTTGAGATGGTGTGATGTTGAGATGGTGAGATTAGATGGTGAAGTGGTGAGATGGTGAGATTAGATGGTGAAGTGGTGAGATGGTGAGATGGTGACATTACTACATCAAATCTCATCACAACAACACCTCATCCCAACACCTCAACATCAAATCTCAACATCTCACCACAACAACACCTCAACATCAAATCTCAACATCTCACCACAACAACACCTCAACATCATATCTCAACACCTCAACATCATATCTCAACACCTCAACATCATATCTCACCATCTCACCACAACAACATCTCAACATCATATCCCCATGCGAATATTCCACCTCATAACTCACTTCTCGCTTGGCGGCGCCGAACGCGTAGCCGCCAACATCGCCGAGTCGCAGACCCACGGCATGGAGTATCATGTCGTAGAGATAATGCGCGGACGCACCGCCTACACACCGAAGTTCATCGACGAACTCGAAAAGGCTGGCGTGCGCTGCCACCGCTCGTGGATGCCCGACGTGAGCTTCCACTTCCTCTTCGAGCGCATCGCCGCATTGCTCTTTCCGCTGCGCATGCTCTACATCATTCTGCGCTGGCGCCCCGACGTGATACACACGCACACCGAGACGCCCGACCTGGCGCTCTACGTGTTCAGTCGTGTTTTTCCGCGTATGCTGCGCTGCGTGAAGATAGTGCGCACCATCCACAACACGCGCCTCTGGACGGGTCTGCCCCGCACCGCCCAGTGGGTTGAGGCGTTCTTCAAGAGCCACAACGCCAACATCGCCATCTCCGACTCGGTGCGCGACAGCTACGCCGACCGCTTCGGCGAGGTGCCGCCTATAATTAATAATGGTGTGGCAGAGGTTGAGCAGAAGGATTACTTCAACACTCAAGCACCAACCAATCTCAACACCTCAACACCTCAACATCTCATCATCTCAACACCTCCGCTCGGCTTTTGCCGCTTGCCAGAGCAAGAACACCTCAACATCTTGTTCGCCGGTCGCCTTGAGCCTCAGAAGGGCGTTGTCGTACTCTGCAAGGTGCTGAAGATGCTTGCAGGCGACGCACGCTTCTTCTTTACTATTGCCGGCGACGGTTCGCAGCGCACACTCGTAGAGCAGACACTTGCGGAGATCGCCGCCGAAGGAAAGTCGGTCAACGCCGAGCTCGTGCCCCCGATATTCGGACTCGCCGGCTACATGCAGTCGTTCGACTATCTGTTCATGCCGTCGGAGTTCGAGGGTCTCAGCATGTTGTCTATGGAAGCAAGCCTCAACCGCCTGCCCGTGATAGCCAATGCGTGTCCAGGACTCGCCGACACGCTCCCCACCGACTGGTCTTTGCTTGCGCATGGCAACAATATCGACGACTACCGCCGCATCTTCAACCTGCTCCCCACCGCCGACCACACAGCACTCACGCAGCAAGCCTACGCTTTCGCCAAAGAACGCTTCTCGGTGCGCACGATGCAGGAGCGCTACGAGGCGTGGTATAAGGCGGAAAGAAGTATCTGCTGAAGCATGACTTACAGCAATAAGCAACAAAAAAACGACATATCTCAGGGAGAAAGCCCTAAGATATGTCGTTTTTCTGTATATGTTCAGCGGCTACTTATACGAGACGTAAATCAACACGAGTATCGCTAACTTCACGATAACGCTGAACGTGAGTAGCTTCTGGCGCAACGTAAGGCACAGATACAATGTATATACGCCTAAAACGAAGTCTATAGCCATGGCTACCAGCGTGTAAACAGACACGTGGAAGTGGTTCACGGCAACAGTTAAGAACGATAATGCCAGAAAGAAGTCGACACCGTTCATGAACTTTTTAACGCTCGAAGGCTTTGCGCCCTCACTATCCTCCGACTTGCCTTTCGCTAACGCACGCTTCGCCTTGAAGTCAACAATGAACAAAAGCGCCAGTAAAAGGACAAACACAACGAGCACAGAAGAAATGGTATTACAACTCCCCATCGCGCAATTTGAAACAGTCAGCAGTATATTGATAGAAATGGTTTAAATGGTAAATATTTTTTATAAAACATTGTTATCGCTGCGCCCAGAAGCAAGCGCCGGCTGCAGCCATGCGAACCTCGTAGAGACCAGCAGCGTCGGGTGTAACGGTGATAGAACGACCGTCCTGCAGATGCGCCTGGATAGTGCCGTCCTCGTTGATGCGGAAGAGCTCTTCAATCTTGCCCTTCTCCTCCTTGCTCCAAGAGTTGGTCTTCTTGTCGTACTTGAACTTTATGACCTCACCATCAGGCGACTTGATCTTGTAGCCGTTGCGCAGAGTGGTCACGGCGTAGAGCTTGCCGTCCTTGCCCGTAATCTCCTGCGTTGTGCCTACGCGCTGTGCAACCGGATTGCTGCCGGTCCAGAACTCGATGGTGTTGAGCACGAGTACGTCAGCCACACTACACACTGCGTATGCCGGCGAAATGAGGATAAAGATAAGCTCGTTGAGGAACTTGTTGCCGGTTGCTCCCTTGTTCCAACCTGCAAGCTTGTTGAACAGACTGAACGAACCAACACACGAACTTGTCAATAACGTAGCTGCGAGAAGCACAGCTGACACTTTAAGATGGCGGATTTTCATAATACTCAATTTTTAGTGTTATAGTAATGTTGATAAAAAAAGAATTTATTAGGAGTAGGGTGTGCATTCCATGTTTCTCGCGAGAAATATAGAATGCACACCTTTTTATATTATATTACTTCAGACTCATGCGCAGCGTCTTGCCTTCCATGAGCTGCTTGTGCGATATGCGGTAGCCGTTGAGCTTTTTGCCGCCGAGCGTCATGCTCTTGATGTAGAGCTGCGACGGAGATGTGCGGTCGGTCTCGATGGTGATGTCGCCCTGCGGATAGAACTTCGGATCGAGATGCAGCGTCACCTTGTCGAACACCGGAGTGGTGAGCGTGTATGAAGGATCGCCAGGGTTGTCGGGATACAGACCCATCATCGAGAAGATAGCCCAAGCCGACATCGTGCCAGTGTCTTCGTTGCCGGGGATGCCGTCCGGACGCGCTGTGTAATACTTTGCGAGCAGTTCGCTGACGGTCTTCTGCGTGCGCCACTCGTCGCCCTTGAAGTAGGAGAAGAGGTACGGGTAGGCGATGTCAGGCTCGTTGGCGGGGTCGTAGAGTCCCTTGTCGAACACCATCTGCAGCTTGTCGCAGAACTTGCGCTGTCCGCCCATGAGCTTAGCCATGCCCAGCACGTCGTGCGGAGCGTAGAACGTGTAGTTCCATGCAGAGCCCTCGTGGAAGCCCGGCGCATTGGTGAAGTCGTAGCCGTCCTCAGGGTTGAACGGCGAGAGGAACTTGCCGTCCATAGTTATCGGGCGCAGCGTGCCGCTCTCCTTCGAGTAGTAGTGCTTGTAGCCGAGCGCACGCTGGCGAAACAGCTTGGCGTCAGCCTTGTGTCCGAGTTCGCCAGCAAGTATAGAGAGCGCATTGTCGGCGAGGTAATACTCCAATGCGTGCGACACGGAGTTGTCGCCCGACATATCGGCAGCATAGTAGCCCATCGGCACATAGCCACGCTCTATGTATGGGTCGATATCGGGACGCATGCGGTTGTTCTTGCCCTCGGTAGTAGCCGATGTGCGGAATGCCTTGTAAGCCTCGTTGATGTCAAAGCCGCGCAGACCGCGCATATAAGCGTCGGCGATGTACGGGATGGCAGGGTCGCCCTCCATTGTCCATGTCTCGCGTGAGAACAACTCCCACTTCGGCATCCAACCCCACTCGCGATACATGTCAATCATCGAGTTGATCATGTCCACCTGCTTGTCGGGATAGAGCAATGTCTCGAGCTGCGAGAGGTTGCGATATGTGTCCCACAGCGAAAAAACTGTGTAGCGGTTGCCTGCGGTCTTGCCGTTCTCGTTGCTTTCCATCTTCGGATACTCGCCGTTGACGTCCTGCAGCACGGTCGGGTGAATCTGTGTGTGGTAAAGAGCGGTGTAGAACACACGGCGCTGGTCCTCGGTGCCGCCCTCTACGGTGATGCGGTCGAGGGTGCGAGCCCACTCGTCGTGACCCTCTTTCACAACCTTCTCAAACTCGAAGCCGTTCTGCTCGGCGTTGAGGTTCTCGCGAGCGTTGTCGATAGACACGAACGACACGCCTACCTGCACTTCCACCTGATCGCCCTCGACACAATCGTACGACATATAATAGCCTATATCGTTGCCAGCCATGTCGCGACCGTAGCCCGGATAGAGCTTGTACTTGCCCTGGTCGGAGTCCCACTGAGCCTGAGCGTTGCCGAAAGCTGGCTGCTTCTTCCACATGCCGTAAGCAGCGGGCTTCTTGCTCACGCGAACTACGAAGTACATCGGGAACACCGCCTGCGGGTTGTAGCAGAACGTGCCTAAAAGGCGTGTGCCCTCGAACTCGGTGTCGCTGACGCGGCGCAGCGAAGCGCCAATCTCGTTGGTGAGTCCGTAGCCAAGGTTGAAAAGCAGGTTGCCCTTGCCCTTCGGGAAGGTGTAGCGCTCAATAGACGAGCGCATCGTAGACGCCACCTCGCACTTGATGCCGTACTTTGTAAGCATGGTGCTGTAATAGCCCGGACGCGCCGTCTCGTTCTTGTATTCGGAACCGTAGCTACGGTAGTCGACGCAAAGCTCGCCCGATGTAGGCATGGTGAGCAGAGTGCCCATCTCGGGACAGCCCACACCGCTGAGCGTCACGTGCGCAAAACCGGTGAAGTATTTGTTGTTGTACTCATAGCACGCCGACCACCAGCGCTTGTCCTTGTCCTGCACGTTGAGGTCAGATCCCATTACGTTGAACGGCACCACCGACATCAGTCCGTGCGGACGGATAGCGCCCGGGTTGCAGATGCTGAAGTTAGTCGTTCCGATGAACGGGTCCACGTACTCTACGTTGTCTTTCGCTGAGGCATTGAGCGCTCCGCACGCCAGCAATGCCGCCACAGCCATATACTTCAAGTTCTTCATTCGATGTATGTTTTTAGTTTTGATTAGTCTTTATTGTGAATAAGCAATTACATGTCAGGCTTGCCATTAAGAAGGTTAACTGTATCTGTAAACTCAGAAACCAAATTGATGAATTGTGGATTATCGCGTCTGATGATTAATGCTGTATAATTCTCATTATCTTCCTCATCATATATAATTTGTGGCAGAAAGAGATATTCATCCTTCCCCTTATATATGCTGAACCAATACTGGAACAAACGGCTACGCATCTGCTGCAGACCATCACCAGTTTCACAGATATATAAAAGCGCAGCCTTGTTCTTCTCAAAGAATTCTTCGATAATCGCCAATATCGTATTGCGTACCTTGCTGTCGCGTGGTGATTTCGTTCCTTTCGGATTGGAAATGCCAAACTGATAAACCAAACCACTCTGCAATATATCGTCCTTTTCAAAGGAAATAAATATCTCCGCCGAGCTATCTGTTACAAAACTCAGCGTGCCTTCCTTATCATCCTTTCTGACAATATATTCAGAATTGGCATTGATTACATCCAATGATAGAGAATCGATCACCATACTTCTACACTTACGGTTCCATTATCATCACGTCCTTTGCAACTTTCCCGAACCAGACGTTCGAGTTTCTCAGACATTTTACGCTTCAGCTCCTTAGACGCATTCCAACGTCGCAGAGCTTCTTCACGTGTCAGTTTCTTCTTATCCATACAGAAATCCTCCAACATTATTGCGTTATACTTATTACTATTTGCAAAATAAAGCATTTTAAATGAAATAACCCTATAAAAAGAACAAAAAAATAGCATTTTACACCATGCTACGACAATCATATACAGTTAAATTACATTAAACCGGCTTTACATTTTAGTTATATAAACATCTTATATGTAATAAATATGAAGTTTAAATGCTAACTTTGCACCGAAATGCTACTTTGAAAACAATAAAAAACATTTAGAATATGAAGAAAAGAAACGTATTGACAATCGCTATGTTCGCAGGCTTGCTCGCTTTCTCAAGCTGCGCATCAAAGAAGGATCTTGTAAACTGCCAGAACGAAAACAGAGAACTCACCGGCAACTATCAGACAGCTAAGGAAGACCTCGCTGCATCAAAGGCTCGCGTGGCAGCTCTCGAGGAACAGCTCAACGCTTCAAAGGAACTTCTCAAGCAGCAGAAGCAGGACTATGCTGCGCTGCAGGCTTCACTCGACAAGAGTTTGACCAACGCTGGCGACAACAACGTGAATATCTCTAAGCTTGTTGACCAGATCAACGAGTCGAACCAGTACATCCGCCACTTGGTTGAGGTGAAGTCGAAGTCAGACTCGCTCAACATGGTGCTCACCAACAACCTCACACGCTCGCTCTCTAAGGAGGAGATGAAGGAGGTAGACGTGCAGGTGCTCAAGGGCGTCGTGTACATCTCGCTTGCCGACAACATGCTCTACAAGAGCGGTTCGTACGAAATCAACGACCGCGCTGCGGAGACTCTGAGCAAGATTGCGAAGATCATCACCGACTACAAGGACTACGAGGTGCTCATTGAGGGTAACACCGACAATGTGCCGGTGAATGCAAGTGCGGCTACGATGAAGAACATCCGCAACAACTGGGACCTCTCTTGCTTGCGTGCATCGAGCGTGGTGCAGGCTCTGCAGAACAAGTACGGCGTAGACCCGAAGCGCCTCACAGCTGGCGGACGCGGCGAGTACAACCCCGTTACAACCAACTCTACCGAGGTAGGCAAGCAGCGCAACCGCCGCACTCAGATTATCATCACTCCGAAGCTCGACCAGTTTATGGACCTTATCGACAAGGCTCCGGAGAACGAGTAAAGAGAGTCTTTAGTTGAGAAGAGGATATGTAAAAACTCTATCAACGCGAAAAAATGTACCATATCTGCCAGCAGGCGTGTAACGCGTTGTTGAGTAGAGAGTTAAAGGCTGATAGATAGCTGATAGATAGACCCCATCTACCAGCCATCTACCAGCCAATTAATAATTAATAATTAATAATTAAAAAAATCCCTTGCAGATTGCTCTGCAAGGGATTTTTTATATCTATCAAATAGACTTATTACTTCATCATTTCGTTGAACTCGTCGAGAGTGATTTCCTTCTCGTTGAGAGTAACGGTGTTCTTGAGTGCAGCAGCAAGCTTCACGTCGATAGCACGCTCCACGAAGTTGTCTACAGCCTCGCGCTTCTTGAGAAGCTCGTTAGCGTAGTTCTCGATGTACTCCTCAGGAATGCTTGTCATGCCGTACTGAGCGAACTGCATGCGAGCCATCTCCTTAGCAGCCTCGCGGATGTCAGCGTCCTCTACCTTCACCTCAGCGGCCTTCACGAGCTGCTCCTTGATGAGGTGCCACTCGAGCTGCTTGATGCTCTCAGCGTAGTTCTTCTCTACGAACTCCTCGCCCTTGTCCTGGTTGTTCATGAGCATAACGCGCTTGAGGAGTGCGTCAGGCCATGTGAGCTCGCCTACCTTCTTCTCGCAGTACTCGCGAACGTCGAGGAGGAACTTGAAGTTAGAGTTTGTCTCGAGCTGCGGCTTGAGAGACTCAGCGATCTTGTTGCGGAACTCTTCCTCGCTCTTAACCTCGTCCTTGCCGAATACCTGGTCGAAGAGGTCCTGGTTGATCTCAGCCTTGTTGTAGCGGCTGATCTCTGTGATCTGATAGCTGAAGTCAGACTCGAGCTCCTTAGCTACCTCGCGGTCAATCTTGAGGAGAGCAGAGATCTCTGCTTCGCCTTCCGGATAAGCCTTACGCGGGTTGAATGTGATGATGTCGCCGAGCTTAGCACCCTTGAAGAGGTTCTTCTGCTCGTCAACCTTGATGTATGAAGGCATGAGCACAGCAGCCTCAACGGTGATGCCGCCTTCCTTTGTGTTGCCCTCAGCGTCGAGCTCGCGCAGGTCGCCCTTGAGCATATCGTTCTTCTCGCCGTCGTACTCCTCAACCTTTGAGTAACTACCTGCACGACTTGCGTACATGTCTACCTGCTCGTTGATGAGCTTCTCGTCAGCCTTAATTGTGTAGTAGTCGATCTTGTTGCGACCGTCGAGGTTGATTGTGAACTCCGGAGCAACAGCGATGTCGAATACGAATGTGTAAGGAGCCGGTTTTTCGATGTCAGCCGGAGTCTCCTGCTTGTCAGAAGGCAGAGGCTCGCCGAGCATCTGGATATTGTTGTCCTTGATGTATTTGTAGAGCTGCTCGCCTACGAACTTGTTAACAGCGTCGTAGCGTACAGATGCACCGAACTGGCGCTTGATGAGACCCATAGGAGCCTGACCCGGGCGGAAGCCAGGGATGTTAGCCTTCTTGCGGTAGTCCTTAAGTGTCTTCTCGACAGAGTCCTGGAAATCTGACTCTTCGACTGTGATAGTCAACAGACCATTCACTTTGTCGGGATTTTCAAATGAAATGTTCATTTTTCTGTTTTTTGTATTTATTGTTTTTACTTATTATATTCGGTTTGACGGAGTGCGTATTGCCGTTTCAGCTTATAGCTTTTGCAGCTTCAGCTTGTAGTCTTTATATTCGCTGCACTCCACGGAAGTGCAAAATTACACATTAATAATGTAAATAGAGAATATAAAGGTCAAAAATTTGTTTTTTTAACAAGCTCCCGCAGCACGGTTCCGTCCATTCTGCGCACGCGCATCACGCCGTCGTCGTAGGTGGCGAAAGTGGGTTCGTTGCCGCCTTTTGGGAAGGTGATAGAGCCGAGATTGCACACCACGTCGCCCTGCTCCGTCTCTTCGAGCTTCCAGAGATGGGTGTGTCCGTAGATGAATATGTCGTGCTTGAACGTTGGGCGGTTCTGCTCGTTGTATACGTGTCCGTGTGTAAGGAAGAAGCGCTGTGTGCCGTCTACGACGAGGGCGTAGTCTGCCATTATCGGGAACTGGAGCAGCATCTGGTCTACCTCTGCGTCGCAATTGCCGCGCACGGCTACGATGTTGTGCTTGCGAGCGTTAAGCAGTTCGACGATGCCTTTCGGGTCGATGCCTTCGGGAATGCGGTTGCGCGGTCCGTAGTTGAGTATGTCGCCCAGAATGCAGAGCATGTCGTAGTGTTCGCGGTCGTAGAAGCTGAGCACTTGCTGCAGCGTTGGCAGACAACCGTGAATATCAGAAACGAATAATATCTTCATGTCTATTGGTTATGCCTTAAAGTTCTTGTCTATTTACTATTGAAAATGCGTGTAGCGTGAGTCGCCAAGCCGGCTGCTTATCCTTGCAGTTCGCGGTCGCGGTCGCGCTTACGTTTTTGTTCGTCCACGAGTTGGAAGTCTTTCTTCTTCAGTTCGAACTGCGAACCGAGATACTTCTCGCGCACGATGCGGTTCTGCGCCAGTTCCTCGGGGTTGCCCTGAAAGAGGATGCGTCCTTCGAAGAGCAGGTATGCGCGGTCAGTGATGGTTAGCGTCTCCTGCACGTTATGGTCGGTGATGAGAATACCGATGTTGCGGTACTTCAGTCGCCACACCACGTGCTGTATCTCCTCAACGGCGATAGGGTCGACGCCGGCGAAAGGCTCGTCGAGCATGATGAACTTCGGGTCGATGGCGAGACAGCGAGCAATCTCAGTGCGTCGGCGCTCGCCTCCGGAGAGTTGGTCGCCCATGTTCTTGCGCACTTTTCCGAGGTTGAAGTCGGCAATGAGCGCTTCGAGTTTCTCAAGCTGCTGATGGTGCGTGAGCTTTGTCATCTCGAGCACCGCCATGATGTTGTCCTCCACGCTCAGCTTGCGGAACACGCTTGCCTCCTGCGGCAGATAGCCGATGCCGGCGCGTGCTCGCTTGTATACGGGATAGTCGGTTATCTCCTTGTCGTCGAGATAGATGTGGCCGTCGTTGGGCACGATGAGTCCGGTGGTCATGTAGAACGACGTTGTCTTACCAGCGCCGTTCGGTCCGAGCAGACCTACGATTTCGCCCTGCTTCACGTTGATAGACACATTGTTGACAACGGTACGCTTTCCGTATCGTTTCACCAGTCCTTCGGTGCGTAGCACCATGCAGTGGGGCTTGTCCTCTGCAGCAGCTTCTGCCGCCTGACCATTCTTTATGTCGATTTCACTCATGTTCTTGTTATTATAATATTGTACAAAGGTAGTGCAAATTGAGTGCATTACAAAAAAAATCCCGATTTTTTTGTATTGCCGAGATGCCGCCTACCTTATCCAAAGGTAGTGCAAATTGATAGAAAACCCACAAATAAAACATAAAAACTTATGCACAATGCCGAGTTTTTATCTTTTTATTGCTACTTTTGCATCGTTAATACAATATTATATAAAGCGAACGCAACTATGTTGATATTAAAATACTTAAACACACTGGGGCGCTACATCATGCTGATGGGCCGTTCCTTCGCGCGACCTGAGCGTATGCGCATGTTTCTGAAGCAGTACGTAAAGGAGATGTCTGCGCTTGGCGTCGACTCTATCGGTATCGTGCTGCTCATCTCGTTCTTCATCGGTGCCGTAATCTGCATCCAGATGAAGCTGAACATCCAGAGTCCGTGGATGCCTCGATGGGTGTCGGGCTACACCACGCGCGAGATTCTGCTCTTGGAGTTCTCTTCGAGCATCATGTGTCTTATTCTTGCCGGCAAGGTGGGCTCCAACATCGCTTCGGAGCTGGGCACGATGCGCGTGACGCAGCAGATTGACGCGCTGGAGATAATGGGCGTCAACTCCGCCAACTATCTCATCCTACCGAAGATACTGGGACTGGTGACGCTGATGCCGTTCCTCGTCATCTTCTCTTCAGCCACGGGTATTCTCGGCGCCTACGGCACGGCGTACATCGGACACATCCTTTCGCCCGAAGACCTGACGTTGGGTCTGCAGCACTCGTTCAATGCGTGGTTCATGTGGATGAGTATCATCAAGAGTCTTGTCTTCGCGTTCATCATTTCGAGCGTGTCGAGCTTCTTCGGCTACACGGTCGAAGGCGGATCGGTGGAAGTAGGCAAAGCGAGTACCGACGCTGTGGTCTGCTCAAGTGTATTGATATTGTTCTCGGACGTATTCCTCACCCAGCTGCTCAGCTAACAACATCTCAACATCTTATGATAGAAGTAAAACACTTATATAAGTCATTCGGCGACAAGGAAGTGCTGAAAGACATCAACGCCGTCTTCGAGGACGGCAAGACGAACCTCATCATCGGACAGAGCGGTTCGGGAAAGACCGTACTGATGAAAAACCTCGTGGGACTGCTCACGCCTACAAGCGGCGAGGTGCTCTACGACGGACGCAACTTCGTGGCAATGACAAAGCAGGAGAAGGTGTTCATGCGCCGCGAAATGGGCATGATATTCCAGAGCGCAGCGCTCTTCGACTCGCTCAACGTGCTGGAGAACGTGATGTTCCCACTCGACATGTTCTCTACGATGAATTACCGCGAGCGTGTGCGCCGCGCCCAGGAGTGTCTCGACCGCGTGAATCTTGGCGACGCACAGCTGAAGTATCCGGGCGAGATCTCGGGCGGCATGCAGAAGCGTGTGGCTATAGCGCGCGCCATCGTGCTCAACCCGAAGTATCTGTTCTGCGACGAGCCTAACTCGGGCCTTGATCCGCACACGTCGCTCGTTATCGACCAGCTGCTCTCGTCTATCACGAAGGAGTATAACATCACGACCATCATCAACACGCACGACATGAACTCGGTGATGGGCATCGGCGAGAACATCCTATTCATCTACCAGGGCAACAACGAGTGGCAGGGCACGAAGGACGATGTGATGGGCGCCACGAACGAGAAGCTCAACGACCTCGTCTTCGCTTCCGACCTCTTCAAGCGTGTGAAGGAAGTGGAAATGAGCAAGCTCAAGCAACTCTAACTACACAATTATATTAGTAGCGGAGGCCGGAGACCTCCGCTACTTTTTTGCAATCTCGTCTACCCTATCCATCACGTTCGCAGGCGGACGCTGGTTGAGGTATTCGTTCTCCATGTACTCCATGTAGGGCGCTACGTGCTCGAAGAACTGCTGGTAGCCGCGGCAGAGATAGTTCTTGCCGGGGTTGCCGTAGCGGTCTTTTATGAAGCGGTTCTTCGGACACTCGCCGTGGCAGGCAAACTCCCAGCGACATTCCTTGCACTCCTGCGGCAGCGACTTGTGTTTCAGTTCGCTGAAGCGCTGCTGCTGCTCGCCGTAGAGCATCTCGGTGATGGTTTTCTCGCGTATGTTGCCCAGTCGGTATTCGGGGAACACGAAGTGGTCGCAGGAGTAGACGTCGCCGTTGAACTCCATCACGCCGGCGTGTCCGCACTCCTTGGCGTACATGCAGATGCCGGGCGTCACGCCCACCCAGTTGGCAAGCATGCAGTCGAACAGCTCCACGTATATCTTGCCCACGTCGTGGCGCACCCACTCGTCGAAGATGGCGCAGAGGAAGCGTCCCCACTGTTCCGGCGTGACGCTCATGTCGGAGAGCGGCGCGTCTGCCGGGTCGGTGATCGTGGCGAGATGTCGTCCGTCGGCGTGCTTCACGATGCGCTCAACGATAGGCGTGAACTGCAGGAACTGGCATCCGTTCTCCTTGAAGAAGCGGTAGAAGTCGAGTGGATAGTCGGCGTTGAAGTCGTTCACCACCGCCATCGCGTTCCACTCCACGCCGTGCTTCTTCAGCAGGCGTATGCCGTGCATCACCTTCTGCCATGTCTGTGCGCCCGAGGCGGTGCGGCGGAACTCGTCGTGAAACTCCTGCGGTCCGTCGATGGATATTCCGACGAGCCAGTTGTTCTCGCGCAGGAAGCGACACCACTCGTCATTGAGCAGCGTGCCGTTGGTCTGTATCGAATTGGATATGCGTCTGCCCACGCCGTACTTGCGCTGCAGCTCCACCGCCTTACGGTAGAACGAGAGCGGACGCATGAGCGGTTCGCCGCCGTGCCATGTGAAGAGGATGTCGGGCGAGGTCTGCGCCTCGATGTATTCCTTGGTGAACTGCTCGAGCATTTCCTCCGAGAGCACGCGTTTCTGCGCATCGCGGTAGAGGTTCGACTTCTCAAGATAGTAGCAGTATTCGCAGCGCAGGTTGCAGGCTGCGCCTACGGGCTTGAGCATCACGTAGAGCGGACGCGCAAAGGGAGATATTGTAGACATAGATGGTGTTGTTATGGTGAGATGGTGTTATGGTGAGGTGATGAGGTGGTGATTGGATTTCAACCGTTTTCGGGTGTAATACAAAAGTACGTATAATTATTTTAATAACATATTGATTTGGCTCAATATTTCCTGTAGAAAACAGAAAAAAGACAGAATAATTGCGAATTTTAAACAAATATCGCTTAAATTGAAATAAAAGTGCCAGATAATTTTGCCATATTAGAAAATAAAACTATCTTTGCACGCGAAAATTGTCATCAGTACATAACAACCTACCAAAACCATAAGACACAAACCGTCTGCGAGCGGTTCTTTTACAGGACGAAGCGAGCAGATAAGTACCTTTTAAACAATCACCTAATAATTACCTTCTCAAAGAATAAGAAAAACTGATAGTCATCACTTTACTATTAATTGAAAAGCCATGTCGCAGTTGATGCAACATGGCTCTTTTTTTGTTATATCATTATCTTAGCATCCAGTTGCCGTTGTGCAGCACGAGTGGCACAACGATCTCCTCTTTAGTCTTGTCGCCGAAGCCGAGCATGAGGTACGCCTCGCCTACGTGCTTCGCGGTGTCGATGCGTGCTCCGGCAGCCTCAACGCTCACGAGTCCCTGGTGGTCGGTCTTCATCTGCCCTACATACTGCTTTGCGCTCACGATGAGCTGCTCGCGGTAGCTCTCGGGTATGCTGTCGGGGCGGTAGAAGCCGTCGACGTATGCCGCGCAGTCGCCGTGAAGCAGATAGTCGTAGTAGACCTTGGCGGCGCGCGACGCCAGCTCGTCGGGGCTGACGGCAGCAGACTGCTTGCCGCAGGAGACGAGGTCCAGACAACACAAGGTTGTTATTAAATATATAATGTGTCGCATAGATTGGTGCACCACCTCTGATTACTTCTGTCGGATGAAGATGTTTATCGGGCAGCCGTGCATCGACCAGTTTTCGCGAATCTTGTTCTCGAGGAAGCGGCGGTACGGCTCCTTGATATACTGCGGCAGGTTGGCGTAGAACACGAACGACGGAATCTGCGTGTTAGGCAGCTGCGTGCAGTACTTTATCTTGATGTACTTGCCCTTTGTTGATGGTGGCGGGTAAGCCTCGATGAGCGGCAGCATCACCTCGTTGAGCTTCGATGTGCCCACGTGCGCCTTGCGGTTGAGGTATACCTCCTTGGCTGTCTCGAGCACCTTGAAGATGCGCTGCTTAGTGAGCGCCGAGGCGAAGATGATAGGGAAATCGACGAACGGAGCCATGCGCTGACGGATGGCGTTCTCGAAGGTCTTGATGACTGCCTGGTCCTTGTTCTCCACGAGGTCCCACTTGTTCACTACCACTACGAGCGACTTGTTGTTGCGCTGTATGAGCTGGAAGATGTTCATGTCCTGCGCCTCGATGCCGCGTGTTGCGTCGAGCATGAGGATGCAGACGTCGGAGTTCTCGATGGCGCGAATAGAGCGCATCACCGAGTAGAACTCCAGATCTTCCGACACCTTGTTCTTGCGGCGGATGCCGGCTGTGTCTACGAGGTAGAAGTCGAAGCCGAACTTGTCGTAGCGTGTGTAGATAGAGTCGCGTGTGGTGCCGGCTATCTCGGTCACGATGTGGCGGTCTTCGCCGATGAAGGCGTTGATGATAGAGCTCTTGCCGGCGTTCGGGCGTCCTACTACGGCGAAGCGTGGTATGCCGTCCTCTACGTCTTCCTTCACTTCGGGTTTGAGCTTTGTGAGCACGAGGTCGAGCAGGTCGCCCGTGCCGCTGCCGGTTGCCGACGAGATGCACTGTGGCTCGCCGAGTCCGAGTGCGTAGAACTCAGCCGCGTCGTATATCTGGTCGTTGTTGTCGGTCTTGTTAGCCACGAGAATCACGGGGAGCTTGGTGCGGCGGAGGATTGTAGCCACGTCCTGATCCCAGTCGGTGAGTCCGGTCTGCACGTCAACGACGAAGAGCACCACGTCGGCCTCCTCGGTTGCCACGATAACCTGCTTGCGGATAGCATCCTCGAAGATGTCGTCGCTATTCACGACCCATCCGCCGGTGTCTACTACAGAAAACTCGCGTCCGTTCCACTCACACTTGCCGTACTGGCGGTCGCGTGTGGTGCCTGCGGTGTCGCTAACGATAGCCTGACGTGTCTTGGTCAGGCGGTTGAACAGTGTAGACTTGCCCACGTTCGGGCGTCCCACTATTGCCACTAAATTTGCCATATTCTTTTAGTCATTCTTTCCTCCGCATCTCACGGAGGCTTGTAGGATGTGGTCTCTGCATCCTTGTTAACGATTTTCCGAAGCTGACCCTACTCCGGCCCTCGCCAGTCTGACGAGAGTATCCCCTCTTTGCTATTCAGGGGGAAGCGACAGCGAGCTGTCGCAATTTTGAGTTTTGAGTTTTGAGTTTTGAATTGTGCGCTTCGCGCATTTTGAATTTATGAATTAGGAATTGAGAATTAGGAATTAAGAATTATGACTTAGGTGTTGAGAATTATGAGTTACGAATTCTTAATTCAAAATTGATTAACTCAAAATCGGCGCAGCCGATAATTCAAAATTCAAAATTCAAAACTCAAAATTGCCAACGGCAATAATTCAAAACTCAAAATTCAAAACTCAAAATTGCCAACGGCAATAATTCAAAATTCAAAACTCAAAATTCAAAACTCCTATTCCGGGTTGTATCCGAAGTTGTCGAGTTCGCGCTGCGAGCTACGCCAGTCCTTGTCCACCTTCACGAAGGTGTGGAGGTATACGCTCTTGCCGAAGAACTTCTCGAGCGACTTGCGTGCCTCGGTCGACATCTTCTTTAGCGCCACGCCCTGGTGTCCGATGATGATGCCCTTCTGCGAGTCGCGCTCCACGTATATCACGGCGTGTATGTCGATGTGCTTGTCGGTCTCCTTGAACGACTCCACCTTCACCTCTACCGAGTACGGAATCTCCTTGTCGTAGTAGAGCAGAATCTTCTCGCGGATAATCTCCGAGACGAAGAAGCGTGCGGGCTTGTCCGTGAGCTGGTCCTTATCGAAGAACGGCGGCGAGTCGGGCAGCAGCTCCTTGATGCGGCGCATGAGCATGTCGACGCCGAACTTGTTCTTCGCCGAGATGGGGAGAATCTCGGCGTTTGGCAGCAGCGAGTGCCAGCGCTCCACGGTGTCGCCGAGCGTCTTCTGGTCGCTCTGGTCAATCTTGTTGATGAGCAGCAGCACGGGTATTGTCATGTGCTTCACCTTGTCGAGGAAGTCCTGGTTCTTCTCGGGGTTCTCCACGACGTCGGTGACGTAGAGCAGCACGTCGGCATCCTGCAACGCCGACTCCGAGAATGCGAGCATCGACTCCTGGAGCTTATAGTTTGGTTTGAGTACGCCGGGCGTGTCAGAGAATACGATCTGCGCGTCTTCCTCGTTGACGATGCCCATGATGCGGTGGCGCGTGGTCTGCGCCTTGAACGTGGCAATGCTGATGCGCTCGCCGACAAGCTGGTTCATCAGCGTCGACTTGCCCACATTAGGATTGCCCACTATGTTTACAAATCCTGCTTTGTGCATATTTCTTTCTGTTTAAACAAAAGGGGTGACACTCCCGACGGCGCATCCACGCGTCGCAAGGAATTGGTCTTGATCTTAATTTGCTGTTAATGAATATATACGTATAAATAGTACTATGCTGCAAAGTTACTCTTTTTTTTAAAGACTGAGGCTATAGCCGCACGCATTTAAACGTTTTTTATCGTTTTGGAGCGGATATATAGGAATGCCGTAGCCTCCTACCAAATGTCATCGGGTACCGAACGCAATCCGATCGGACACCGAACGCAATCTGATCGGACGGCGGACGCAATCCGATTGGACGGCGGACGCGAACGGTGGCAAAAGCATAACATACACTCACGCGACGTTGAGCCTCTAAGCGTTAATAGTTATTAAAATAAACCATGATATAGCCGAAGTTTAGAACAATTCAGCTAACTTTGCAACCAATTATTCAAGGTAATTATGATAAACAAGTTTAAAACAGTATGCTTGACAGCAGCGATTGCCTCAAGCAGCGCGACTTTTGCGGGCGGTCTTCTCACTAACACCAACCAGCACGTCGCATTCAATCGTATGATGAGCCGCGAGGCTTCTATTGGTATTGATGGTGTGTATTATAACCCGGCTGGTGTTGTATTTATGGGCGAAGGCAACCACCTCGCTATCAACTGGCAGGCGGCTTGGCAGACACGTACAATCAATAACGACTACAAGCTGTTCACAAACAACGTGAACAACCCAACTACTCCACGCGACTTCAAGGGAAAGGCTGTCGCTCCGGTTCTTCCTTCTTTCCAGTATGCTTACAACAAGGGCAGATGGTCGCTGCAGGGCAACTTCGCGCTGACTGGCGGCGGCGGTAAGTGTACGTTCGACAACGGACTCGGCTCGTTCGAGAAAATCGTGAGCGAGACTGCTATGGGCGCTATCGGCTTGGCTGGTGCTATCGACAACAAACTCGGCGCAGAGATGTTCACCTCTGACAAGGCTTTCGGCAAGAAAGGCTCATACAGCTTCAACAGCTACATGCAAGGTCGTCAGTACTACTTCGGTCTTTCGGCTGGTGCTGCTTACAAGGTGAACGATAATTTCAGCGTTTACGCCGGCTTGCGCGGCATCTACGCTACCTGCAACTACTACGGATACGTTGAGGACATCAAGGTGGGCAATATGCCGCTCTACCAGGTGCTCGACCCGTCGAAGGAGAACTCGGCTAACATTGAGCTGAGCTGCGACCAGAGCGGCATCGGCTTCACACCAATGTTAGCTGTCGACTATAAGACCGGACGCTGGAACTTCTCGGCTAAGTACGAGTTCAAGACTCGTATGCGTCTGAAGAACAAGTCGGTCAACCAGTTGCCGTCTATCGGTAACCTCGACGACAATCTGAAGAATCAGATGAACAAGGTTCTCACCGCCAAGTTCATGCAGGCTGGTCTGCCGCAGGAGCAGGCTATCATCAAGGCTGAACAGACTTCTACTGCGGTGCTCGCTGACCCGACCGTTGTGGCTACAACAGCAGGGCTGAAGCAGCAGTTCGATTCGAAGATCGACAAGGCTATCGGCGAGTACGCCGACGGCAAGAAGATTGCTGGCGACATCCCGTCACTGCTCACCGTGGGCGTGGGCTACAGCCCTATCGACGAGCTGCGCATCAACGTGGGCTTCCACTGGTTCGACGACTATAACGCCACTTCTTACAACAACCGCAACAAGCTGCTCAAGAAGCGCGGTACACTCGAGTTCAACGCCGGCGTTGAGTACGACGTGACAAAGAAGATTACGGTCAGCACCGGTTGGCAGAACACCAACTACGGTCTTACAGACGAGTACATGGACGACAAGTCGTTCGTTGTTGGCTCCAACTCTGTCGGCTTGGGCGGCGTTTACCACATCACCAAGAAGCTCGACTTCACCGTGGCTTACTTCCACACATTCTACGACCACATGAAGACTTCGGAGACCGTGACTCTCGCACCGGGCGTGTCTAACTCTTACAACTCTGATTACACGCGTAACAACAGCACGTTTGCAGCCGGTGTGAACATCACGTTCTAAACCGACTCAACAGAAAGCTTAAGTTACATAGCCAATAATAAAAAAGCAGAGCCTCACGCCTTGGTGGCGACATGGCTCTGCGCAAATAAATTCTTCTACAAAAGTATGGGGGACAATTCGCTTACGCAAATTGTCCCCCGCTTCGTATATATAATAGATAAATCATGTTGCTACTTTACTTTAACTTCACGTCAAGCTACTTCGTTGCTTCTACCTTCTTCGTAAGCTCCTCTACGATGATGCTGTAGAGCTGTGTCATCACGATAGGCTTCGTGATGAACTGGTTGGCGCCTAACGCAAGTCCGCGTTCTATGTCCTCGCCGAAGTTCATGCCCGAGAGAATTAGTATCGGAAGGTCGCTCTTGCTCTGCGCCGGAATGCGGAACTCTGCGTTGTCGCAGCCGTTGCGCACGTGCTCTATCACCTTGAAGCCGTCGATGTCGGGCATCATGAGGTCTACTATAGCGAGGTCGATGCAGCCCGGCGTGCCTATGCGCGACTGTATAGTTTCCAACGCCTCGCGGCCGTTGGCAGCCTTTACAATCTGAAAATCGAACGGCTTAAGCATCTTGTCGAGCAAAAGCAGGTTCAAGGCGATGTCGTCTACAATAAGAATCGTGAACGTATCTGAATTTACGCCAGCTATCTCTTTCATCTTCTTCGGTTGTTGTTTATAAATTTCGTCTACGTTGAATATAATCTTCAAGTTCGGACTGCAAAAATATCCAAAAAAAATAAACGAAACAAGTAAAACATAAAAAATATTTCACCCCAAAAGCTTTTAGCCTATTAAGAACGCCTTATGAACCAGCATGAAACAAAACGCCCTGCAAAGGCTCCACTTTATACAGAATAAGGATTGCCTTTGCAGGGCGTACGCTATATGTCAAGCCCGAAGAATTACTTCTTCAGCATCTTTTTGCCATTCTTGATGATAAGACCCTTGTATGAGTCGTTGACGCGCTGACCGCTTACATTATATATATAGCCGTCGTGAGCAGCCTCGGTCTTCACAGCGTCGATCCCGGTCGGAGTGAACGAGCCGTCGAAGTCGAGCACTACTACCGAACCGTTAGCGCCGGTGAGTGTAGCTACGTTGTCCTTAACAGCCACTTCTGTGAGCACGTTGTCTACGTATACCTTAGCGTTTGAGAGGTTCTTGTAGTGAACGCGCATTGTCTGGCCCTGGTTGTTGGTGAGTGTGACGCGTGTAGCCTCGCCGTTCTTCCAGTCGATGCTAACCGTAACGTCGCCTACAGCCTTCATGCCGTGCATGTGACCCTCTATCCAAGCCGACGGAAGAGCCGGCAAGATGCGGATAAGACCCGAGTTGCTCTGCATAATCATCTCGGCGATACCGGCGCAAGCACCGAAGTTGCCGTCGATCTGGAACGGAGCGTGCGAGTCGAAGAGGTTGTAGAATACGCCTGCGCCACCGTTGCTGTGAGCCAGTGCGTTGTTCAGAATCTTGCGAGCGTGGTCGCCGTCGAGGGCACGTGCCCAAAGGTTCATCTTCCAACCCATTGACCAGCCGGTAGCACCGTCGCCACGGAGCTTCATAGAGTTGACAGCTGCGTCGAACAGTTCTGTGCCCGGCTCAATCTGAGAGAACGGATAGAGGCACATAAGGTGCGACATGTGGCGGTGGCCGTTCTCACCTCTTGTGTATGAGCTGTACTTCCATTCGCGAAGAATCTTAGAACCAGTAGGAATAGCTGTGCCGAAGTAGCCGGTATAGTTCTCTGTAGCAAGACCCTTGTCGAGCTTAGCGAAGCGGTCTCTGAGTATGCCGAGGTCTGTAGCCGATACTTCTGCGTCGTCACCGAGCACGTCGATGGCAGCGAGAGTGTTGCTGAAGAGGTCGTATACGAGCTGCTGTGCGTGAGCAACGCCGTTCTCCGACTCTGGTCCGTGCTCAGGCGACCACTCGTTCGGGCACTCGTATGTGCCGTCAGAAGCCAGCTTGAGGCGGTCCATCCAGAACTGCGAAGCTGAAAGCATTGCGGGGAACACGCGCTTCAGATACTCGCGGTCGAGTGTGTAGCGGTAGTGCTGCCAGAGGTGTGTAGCGTACCAAGCGTTAGCGATAACGTAGTTGTTCTTGAATGCGCTTACGCCGCCGAAGATATTGTTCTCGGTGAAGCAAGTCCAACCGCGGTCCTGACCCTGCAGCTTTGCCCACTGCTTCCACTGCGGCTGCTTCTCTGCCATAGCCCAGATATAGTTGAGGAACGGCAGGTGCATCTCGCTGAGGTTTGTAGGCTCAGCCGGCCAGTAGTTCATCTGAACGTTGATGTTAGAGTGGATATCAGAGTTCCATGCTACACCGTTGATGTTGTTCCAGATGCCCTGGAGGTTAGACGGAGAGTCGACACCGCGTGATGAAGAGATTTCGAGATAGCGACCGTAAGCGAAGTAGAGCTGCTCGAGCATGAGTGCGTCAGCGCCACGACCACCGTTGTATGAGTCGATGAGACGGTTGGTTGTCATATCGTTCTTTGTGCCAGCGAGGTCGAACTCGCAACGTCCGAAGAAGCTCTGATAGTCGGCTACGTGCTCTGCGTAGAGATCAGCCCACGACTTCTCGGCAGCTGCTGCAACACGGTCGGCTATAGTCTGAGCCAAAGCCGATGTGTTCTTGGTATATGTGCTTTCGTAAGCGTCGAAGTCGGTGCCGCCGCCGAGCACAACCATGATTTCGTCAGCGCCGATCACCTCGATGCCTTCCTCGTCTGTTGTCATTGTGCCGCCAGTCGGTATCACCTTCATGCGAGCGTTGTAGCTGATGGTCTCGAGTTTGCCGCTGAATGTGCCTTCGCCGTCAGCGTATGTCGGGTCGGCTGTGATAGAGCCTGCAGCCATTGTGAAGCGGAAACTGAGCTTGCCGCCCTTACTTGCTGTGTAGTGAGCCACAACAACGCGCGCCGGGTTAGATGCGATATACTCGCGTGTGTACTCAACGCCTGCTGCCGACTTGAACATGGTCTTGCCGGTTGCGGTTGTGAGGTCGAGCAAACGTACATAGTCTGAAGCTGCCTTGTCGGTTGTGAGGCCAAATTCGCCGCTGAGGTCCTTAGCGTAGATAGAGCCGAAGTTCTCGTACTTGCCGTAGCCCTTGCCGCCCTGCGAAGAACGCGCGGGTGTGCCGCTCCAGAGCGTCTTCTCGTTGAACTGTATCTCGTCTTTGTAGACACCACCGAAGAGACAAGCGCCGAACTGTCCGTCGCCGATAGGCAATGCGTACTCCATCCAGTTAGAATAGCCCTGGCCGCCGCTGTAAAGCTGTGCGGTTGTAGCCGGCTCTGTGTACCAGAGTGTGAGCTTGTGCTCGGGCTTGAATGTCATCGAGCCTACTGTCTTGTAGTCGGCAGCGCCGAGGTCAGAGTCGGGCTTCACGAAAACCACAACATTGTTCTGGTCGTTGGTCTTCCAGAAACCGATTGAGTTGCCGTTGCCCGGGTCGCCCCAGAGGTTAACGACGTTGTTGCCCGACTTAGAGTTGGCTACAATCTCCCATCCTGTGCCGTTGTCTGTGTTCGGAGCCACCTGAAGCTTGAAGCCGCCGGGCTGCTCTGATGTGCTTGGACGCAACGGATTCGGGTTTGTTGCGCCGCCGTCTGTTGACGGCACGCTCTGCGAGCTTACCACGATATACTGTCCGTCCTTGTTCTGGAACTGGAAGTTATTCTGCGAACCGATGAGACGCCACTGCTGTGAGCTTTCGCCGCTGCCTGCATAGAGACGGATACAATTGTCTGAGCTGACAGACATCACCTTCTCGTTACGCAAGAACTTAACGTAATAGTAAGTGCCGCCGTCTCCCGACGTTACAAACTCAGGCAGTTTCGGAGAAGCCTTCTTAAGACCGCCTGCGGTAGCTGCACTAATGCACTCTACGCCGGCGAAGAAGCAAGCGACAAGCGCGATAAAGAACAAAGTAAATTTTTTCATTTGTAGATTGGTTTTTAGAATGTTGCAAAGTTACTGCTTTTTATTGAATTACAGCAGGTTTCAATAAAAATATTTAGGATGTATGGCAAAACTCATAGTATGAGAATTCGGACTATCCGTAGGCATTGCAAGTATTTATAATGGTCTGTATTTCAAAATTAAAGGCTACGGCAAGAACTGAAAGTCAGCGGCGCGTAGCGGAAAGCTAATGCCGTAGCCTCCTTAATTACTTCTTCGCTTCGGGATATGATATGCGGGTGTGGTATATCGACTTGAGGCGCTCGATGAGCACGAGCTTGGCGAGGGCGAGATCGCGGAAGGTGATAGGACACTCCTTGAAGAAACCTTCGGCTACATCGCCGTCGATGATGCGGTTGACGAGTTCGGAGATGCTTTCCTCGGTGTACTCGGCGAGCGAACGCGATGCTGCCTCCACGCCGTCGGCAATCATAAGAATGGCTTGCTCGCGTGTGAACGGGTTAGGTCCGGGGTACTGGAACTGCGTGACGTCGACGTTGATGTCGGGATGCTCGTTCTTGTACTTGATGTAGAAATACTTCGTCACGCCGCGTCCGTGGTGGGTGAGGATGAAGTCGCGTATGAACGCCGGAAGATTGGCTTTCTCTGCCATGCGCACGCCTTCGGTGACGTGGCGCATCACGACGCGTGCGCTCTCGATGTACGACATGTTGTCGTGCGGATTGACACCTGCCTGATTCTCGGTGAAGAAGACGGGGTCTTCCATCTTTCCGATGTCGTGATAGAGTGCGCCGGTACGCACGAGCAGCGAGTTGGCGCCTATCTTGTTGGCTATCTCGGCAGCGAGATTTCCGACGGTGATAGAGTGCTGGAACGTGCCGGGAGCCACCTCCGAGAGGTCGCGTAGCAGTCCGCGATTGGTATTAGACAGCTCGAAGAGCGTAACGCTCGACACGAATCCGAACATCTTCTCGACGACATACATGAGCGGATAGCAGAGCAGCAGGAAGATGCCGTTGACAACGAGGTGATAGTACATATCGGTGTCGACGAGCGAGAGGTCGTTGCTCTGCATCATCTGCATGGCCACGTAGACGAGGGCGCTGGCGAGTGTGACGAAGAGCGCCGTGCGGAACACCTGGGCGCGGCGTGTGAGTTCGCGCAGCGAGTAGATGGCTACGAGTCCGGCTACGAGCTGTATGATGATGAACTCGTACTGGTAGCGCACGGCGGCAGTGCAGATGAGCACCATCGTGACGTGGCAGACGAACGCCGTGCGCGAGTCCATGAAGACGCGCACGAACATCGGCGCCATAGCCAGCGGCAGTATGTAGACGCTGAGGAAGTTGTGGCTCACCATGAGCGACACGAGCACCGGGAAAAGCGTGATGAGCGTGTAGAGCATGGCGATGGAGCGCGGTTTGGCGAAGTAGTCGTGTCGGAAGAGTCCGAGGTAGATGGTGAAGAGCGTGACGAGGAGCGCCACGAACACTATCTGTCCGATGAGCATCACCGCCATTTCGCTCTCCGTGGCGCTGCGTCGTTCCATCTCGCGCTCGAAGGAGTCGAGCACGCGGTAGGTATATTCGTCGACGATGTCGCCGCGGTCTATCACCTTCTGTCCGCTCATCACCATTCCGCTTGCGGGCGGTATCGACGAGAGGAGGTCGTTGCGCTCGGTCTCGGAGCGGCTCTTGTCGTATATGAGGTTAGGCTCAATATAGTTGTTGAGGTTGCAGCGCTGCAGTAGCGGTCGTTGCTGCGCGATGATCTCGTCGGCGAAGAGCTGCTCGTACGCCGAGAGCGTAGAGTAGAACTCGGAGAGGCGTATGCTCTGCGCCTTGTTGCCGATTACGACGCGCACCTCAGTGGTAGAGTCGCGGTATATCTCGTTGTATTCGGGCGTGCCCATGATGCCCTGCTGATAGAGCTTGTGCAGGCGGTTGGCGATGAGCTTCACGTAGAGCGACGAGAGTCCGGGTATGCCGTTGCGATAGTCGGCGAGGAATCGGCTCACCATCTTCGTCTCCACCTGCTTGTCGTAGTTGTAGTAGGGCTGGTAGGTCTCGAGCAGCGAGTCTTCCTGCGCCTTTATGGTGGCATCGGTCTTGTATACGGGGAAGTCGAACTTGGCTATGAACGAGCCGTACATCCACGGTTTGCCCACGTCGTACTTGTAGCGTTGGCGTTCGTTGTGCGGCAGAGCCCACACGATGAGCGTCACGGTGACCAGTACAAGGAGCGTTCGCGAGAGCATGTTGCGCCAGAAAATTCGCTTTGGTTGGTTCAATCGGTCCATATAAATCAGTTTGTTTAGAGGTTCTGCGGGGGTTAGTCCGCCGTGTTTGGGGGTTTCGACTGCAATATTACAAAAAAAATCACAAAATACGAAATAATTGCACTACCTTTGCACTGAAAACAAAACAACAAAACAAAATATGTCAGATAGAAAAGTGAGGGTGCGTTTCGCACCAAGTCCAACAGGAGCACTGCACATCGGTGGCGTGCGCACAGCATTGTACAACTATCTCTTCGCTCGCCAGCACGGCGGCGACCTCGTATTCCGCATCGAGGACACCGACTCCAACCGTTTCGTACCGGGCGCTGAGGAGTATATCATCGAGTCGTTCCGCTGGCTCGGCATCAAGTTCGACGAGGGCGTGAGCTTCGGCGGCGAGCATGGTCCGTACCGACAGAGCGAGCGCCGCAGCATATATAAGAAATATGTAGAGCAGCTGCTGGCTGCCGACAAGGCTTACATCGCTTTCGACACGCCGGAACAGCTTGAGGCTAAGCGTGCCGAGATTCAGAACTTCCAGTACGACGCACATACACGCGGCGAGATGACCAACTCGCTCACTCTGCCGAAGGAGGAAGTGGAGCGCCGCATCGCCGACGGCGAGCAGTACGTGGTTCGCTTCAAGGTAGAGCCGGGAATCGAGGTGCACATCAACGACATGATACGTGGTCACGTGGTTATCAAGAGCGACATCCTCGACGACAAGGTGCTCTACAAGAGCGCCGACGAGCTGCCTACATACCACTTGGCTAACATCGTGGACGACCACCTCATGGAGATTACGCACGTGATTCGCGGCGAGGAGTGGCTGCCGAGCGCACCACTTCACGTTCTGCTCTACCGCGCGTTCGGTTGGGAAGACACTATGCCTACATTCGCTCACCTGCCGCTGCTCCTCAAGCCGGAAGGCAAGGGCAAGCTCTCTAAGCGCGACGGCGACCGACTGGGCTTCCCAGTGTTCCCGCTCGAATGGCACGACCCGAAGACGGGCGACATTTCATCGGGCTACCGCGAGAGCGGATACTTCCCCGAGGCAGTCGTCAACTTCCTTGCACTGCTCGGCTGGAATCCAGGCACAGAGCAGGAGCTCTTCACTCTTGACGAGCTTGTGCAGGCGTTCGACATCCACAAGTGCTCTAAGGCTGGCGCACGCTTCGACTATCAGAAGGGCATCTGGTTCAACCATGAGTACATGCTGAAGAAGTCGAACGAGGAGGTGGCTAACCTCTTCGCGCCTATCGTGGCTAACAACGGCGTAGACGAGTCGATGGAGCGCATCACTAAGGTGGTGGCTATGATGAAGGACCGCGTGAACTTCGTTAAGGAGTTGTGGCCGCTTTGCTCGTTCTTCTTCATCGCTCCGACGGAGTACGACGAGAAGACCGTGAAGAAGCGCTGGAAGGCTGACTCGGCTAAGGTTATGGGCGAACTGGCTGACGTGCTTGAGGGCATCGACGACTTCTCGGTAGAGGGTCAGGAGCCGGTAGTGATGAAGTGGATTGAGGAGAAGGGCTACAAGCTCGGCGACGTTATGAACGCCTTCCGACTCACGCTCGTAGGCATCGGCAAGGGCCCTGGCATGTTCGACATCTCGGCGTTCCTCGGCAAGGAGGAGACGCTGAAGCGCATGCGCAAGGCTATCGAGGTGCTGGGATAAAGCGGCAACTGATTAAGCAGACTGTCTGCTTGGAATGATTTAACAGCGGATTGTACTGCTCGGAATAATTCAACAACGGATTAAGCGGATTAAGCGGATTCCCTATACAATGAAGGAGTCTGATTAATCCGCTTTCATTATATACCCTAAACCCGTTATTCATGTTCGTTTTATGTTGCAGCGAGATTACGTGTTGTGGACATGAATTACAAACAAATCGTAGGAGGCTACGGCATTCCTGCCGTAGCCTCCTACGATTAGCTTTTCTCACCCATTTTTACTTTTTTACCTTTTTACCCTTCTACTTTTATAGGCAAATATTGTCCAAGTACCTTCGACCAAAACTCGCATTCTAGAGATTTGAAAAACATAAAACGAGCGTTTTTGCGGTTCATCCTCACCAAAAAAACATAAAAATTGAGGATTTTCAGTGTAAAACGATAGGTTTTACACTACTTTTCGTGAGCTTTTACTGGGTAAAAGCATAGGTTTTACATGGTAAAAGCATAGCTATTACCCAGTAAAAGCTCACGATAAGTTGGGTTTTGCCAGCCAAAAAACTGCACACTTTCAAGAAAAACGTCGCAACGCACTAACAGACAAGCGCTTACGACTGCACGCTCAAAACTCGCGGAAAACCGGTCTTCTGTTTTGGTTTTGATTTTTCGAGCACTCTTGAGCGGTCAAATCGTGCAAATATTGTTTGGGCAAAAAGTGTGCCAAACTTTTCCTACAGCAACTGCGCGATGGTATTGCGTACGCGCTCAGCCGAGGTGTACATCAGCGTGCCCTCGTCGGCATCCTTCGCACCCATGTACACGTCGGGGTTCATATACTCCATGCGGCTTTTCACCGGCACACGCGCCGAGAAGTGGAACTCGCAAACGCCAGTCTCGGTCTGTATCTGCTTTATGTTCTGCTCGTTCACGCCACAGCCAGCGAGAATGATGATGCGGTCGGCTGCGAGCTTATGCAGCTGGGCGAGCAACGGTGCACCTTCGAGCGCTGTGGGCTGCTGGCCCGATGTCAGTACGCGGTCGACGCCGAGCTCGACGAGCTGTTCGAGTGCGCGGCGCGGGTCGTTGCAGCGGTCAAAGGCGCGGTGGAACGTGACGGACATACCCTGAGCAGCCTCAACCAAGCGACGGTTGGCATCCATGTCGAGCGATCCGTCGGTACACAGACAGCCTATCACCACACCATCGACGCCCAACTCCCGGCACACGCGTATATCCTCCACCATGCGCTCCACTTCGAGCGGAGTATAGAGGAAGTCGCCGCCGCGCGGACGTATTATCACGTGGAGTCGTGTCGTGCTGAGCACACGGCGCGCCACCTTAATCTCGCCGTACGACGGCGTGGTGCCGCCCTCGGGTATGCCGGCGCAAAGTTCTACACGGTCGGCGCCGCCTTCCTGCGCTGCCAGACAACTCTCTACGCCGTTGGCGCAGACTTCAAATCTATATTTCTTTTCCATAGCTATTTCCGTAGCGGAGGTCTCCGGCCTCCGCAGCAATCAATAACACTAATTACTTTATAGCGAGTTGTCGTGTTTAGAATACAACTCTTCACGCTATGCACTTGGTGTTGCGGAGGCCGGAGACCTCCGCTACGTGCAAAATTAACCTTTACGTTTCAATGAGCAAAGAAAATCGGGGACATTATAAGGCTCGGATGGAAATAATTGCTAACTTTGTACAATAAAGGTGGTGAGATGGTGAGATGGTGTTGTGTTGACATTAGCAATGCATATCTCAACACCTCAACATCATATCTCAACATATCAACATCACATCTCAACACCTCAACATCTCACACCTCAACACCTCAACATCACACACCTCAACACCTCAACATCACATCTCAACACCTCAACATCTCAACACCTCAACATCTCAACACCTCAACATCTCACCACCTCAACATCACAACACCTCAACATCACAACACCTATAACAAACAAATCATTATGAACAAATCTTTTATTCTCTCGGCAGCTCTCTGCCTCTCGTCGCTCTTCGCTTCGGCTGAGAACGCCCCCACTCCACGCAAACAACTTGCGCCGAAACCGCCAATGGGCTGGATGACATGGAACCTCTTCCAGGGCAACATCAACGAACAGCTCATCCGCGAGACAGCGGACGCTATGGTCGAAGGCGGATTTCGCGACGCCGGTTACGAATATATCTTCATCGACGACCTCTGGCAGGGCGGACGCGACCGTCAGAACAACATCATACCCGACCCTGAGAAGTTTCCGTCGGGCATAAAGGCACTCGCCGACTATGTTCACTCTAAGGGTCTGAAGCTTGGCATCTACTCGGATGCGGCGCAACTCACCTGCGGCGGATGGACAGCAAGCCTCGGTTTCGAGGAGCAAGACGCACGCACCTTCGCTTCGTGGGGCATCGACTATCTGAAGTACGACTACTGTAACGCGCCTGAGGACAGCGCCACAGCAAGACGGCGCTACCGCACAATGGCTAACGCGCTGCAGAACTCTGGCCGCGACATCGTGCTCGGCATCTGCGAATGGGGACAGCGCCAAGGCGAGGAGTGGTGCGAGGAAGTGGGCGGACAGCTCTGGCGCACTTCATACGACGTGCGCGACATGTGGAAGGACATCGTGAAGGAAGGCGGCATGGGCATCCTCGACATCGTAAACATTACGGCGCCACTCGCCAAGCATGCCCGCCCGGGACAGTGGCCAGACATGGACATGCTCGTGGTGGGTCTGCGCGGAAAGGGCGGTCCGTCGAGCGATCTCGGTGGCGTGGGCTGCACTCAGACCGAATATCAGACGCAGATGAGCATGTGGTGTATGCTCTCGTCGGTGCTCGCCATGACCAACGACCTGCGCAAAGTGACCGACGACGACCGCCGCATACTGCTCAACAAGGAGATTATCGCCATCAATCAGGACGCTCTGGGCAAGGCTGCGGAGCGCATCGTGAACGAGCCGACGCATCAGGTGTACGTGAAACCGCTGGCTGACGGTTCGCACGCCGTGGCTATCCTCAATCCGTCGGACGCAGCACAGCGCGTGAGCCTCAACTTCGCCTCCGTCGGACTCAACGGTAAGTACACCGTTCGCGACGTTTGGCAGCACCGCAACATTGCGCAGCGTGCAAACAAATGGAAGGGCACGGTGGCTGCGCACGAGACAAAAGTATTCGTACTGAAATAAAAAAGTAGCGAAGGTCTCCGGCCTCCGCTACTTTTTTTACAAGTCTTCTTATTATTCTCCCTTTTCAAAGTCGAAGCTGTCGTCACTTGAATTGGTTTCATCGACAACGATATCAGTGTCAAGACGGCTCTCCTGCGGCTGTTCCTCCTGCACATTGTTGTCGATTTGTTTTCTCGGTATGCGTTCCAACTTGAAGTGCTGACCCTCCGGGAAGCCCTCGTTATTGTAGAACGGCATAGGTCTTTCTGGCTTTCCAGGCTCCTCAGCATCGTAAGTTCTGAGCTTCTTCGCGTCAATCTCTCTTGGCTTCTTCGCGTCGAAGTACACATCATCATCGTATTCGGCATCGTTCTGTTGCATCTGCTGACGCTGACGCTGCATAGCCTTCTCACGCTGAATGCGCTGGTTGCGGCGCGCACGCATCTCGCGCTCAGACGGTCTGCGCTGCTGTTCTTCTGCGGGCACGCCCACGCTCTGGCGCTGCTTCTTCTCGGCAGCGTCGCCCACAGCCGCACCAGCTGCTGCACCCGTAGCCATACCTATGACCGTACCTATATCGTGTCCGCGCGGTCCACCCACGATTCCGCCGATTGCGGAGCCGAGCACCGAACCCATTGAGCCGCCTGCGTAGGCACCCGTGCCTGCGCCCGTGGAGCAACTGCTCACCGTTATCGCTCCACCTAAAAGCATTATCAAACATTTCTTCATAACTCTATTGTTTATTGTGAAGGCTGAAGCCTTCTGTTACAGTTTGTAAATCGTCAATTATCTTCATTTAAACGTCGGCATAGCTGTCTATTTCTTCACAGCCGCCTCAATGTCCTCCTTGTAGTTGAGGTTCTTGAGTCGGTAGATGTCGTGAATATGGAGCATACGCTGCAGGAACGAGTCGAGATTGCGCTGTTCCTTCTGCGTCCACTGCACCTCGCAAAGCGCAGCCAGGCGCGGCAGCAGTTCCCACTCCATCTTCTTCGCGTCCTTCACCCATTCGGTCCAGATGCATCCCTCGGCGCCGATTACGTTCTGCTGTTCGGCAGGTGTGAGTGCGTCCTGATACGGTTCGAGGTTGTACACACGCTCTATGCTCGGGATGCCGGTTATCTTGTTCAGACCTACGTTGCTGAAGTAGAAGTGCTGTATGGGCGCTATGACCGTAGGGTGACCGGCTTTCGCTGCGCGCACGGTGGCTTTCGGACTTGTCCAGCCTATCACCGTCACATCCTTCGAGGGCGTACCCTCGAGTATCTCGTCCCAACCTATCATCTTTCTGCCGCGAGCGCGAATCTGCTTAGCCACTTCGTCCATGAACCAGGTCTGCAGCTGCTCCTCCTTCGAGTGTCCCTCTATATCCTTCAGTCCGAGTTCGGCTATCTTCGCCTGACAGCACTCACACTCCTTCCAACGCTCCTTCGGACACTCGTCGCCGCCGATATGGATGTAGGGCGAAGGAAAGATGTCCATAATCTCGTTGATGACATCCTTGGCGAACTGCAGCGTCTGCGGCTTGCCTGCGCACATCACTTCCTTGATTACTCCGAAGTGGCGGCACACCTCGTACGGACCGCCCGTACAGCCGAGGTCGTTGTACGAAGCCAAAGCAGCCTGCATGTGGCCGGGCATATCAATCTCGGGGATAACAGTTATGTAGCGTTCGGCAGCGTAGCGCACTATCTCGCGAGCCTCCTCCTGCGTATAGTAGCCCGAAACCGGCACGTTGTCGTACTCGCCCGACTGCGGAGCCGTGATTGTGCCCGTACGCTTAGAGCCAATCTCGGTAAGCAGCGGATATTTCTTTATCTCGATGCGCCATCCCTGGTCCTCGGTGAGGTGCCAATGGAAGTAGTTGATGTTGTGCATCGCGAAGATGTCGATGAGTTTCTTCAGATAGTCGACGCTGAAGAAGTGTCTGCCGCAGTCGATCATGAACGCGCGGTAGGCGAAGCGTGGCGCATCGGCTATCTCCACAGCCGGCAAGAGCACCTGCTTCTCGCCCTTCACGATAGGCAGCGCCTTCATCACGGTCTGCATTCCGTAGAACACGCCAGCATGAGTTGCGCCGTCGATGGTGACCGTCTTCTTCGACACATTGAGGCGATAAGCCTCGCTGCCGCCATTCACATCTGCAACGGCAAGGCGAATCTGGTTGTCGGCCTTGCGTGTTGTGAGCGCAACGTCGATGCCAGTGAGTTCCTTAATGTAAGAAGCGAGGAACTCAGCGTTGCGTTTCTGCTTAGCGTCGCCGTCGGTGTAGAATATGCTTGTCTTCTTGCTGAGCAAAAACGGCTGTGCATCGACAGCAGTCACCTGCTTCGGTAGCGGAATGACTTGCCAGTTGGCTGTTGACACTGTCTTTGCCTGCACACAGAGACAGAACACGGAGAAGAAGATTGCGGTTATGATTTGCTTCAACATGATTAGTTTGTTTTTAACACGTTAATATACTTTGCATTACAAAGTTAGAAAAAAATAGCAATACAAAGCATACGAATTATAAGAAAACGGCAATAAAAGTTGGCTGATTAGCCAAAAAGAAGTATATTTGCGAATATAATACTACACAGATTTTAATTTATGCAAGAGTATCAGCTGGATTTCATAACTTATTGCGTAGGCAATCTCTCCGAGCGTCTTAACATGAGCGCAAGCAAAGTTTACAAAATGCTTCGTTCGTCTGGAATCTTGGACGGATATATTCTGCCTTGCTACGATGTGCTCCACACGTTCGGCAAAGACTATATTATGAACGATTTGATTGATATACTGAAAAAAAGAGGAACTTTAGCATGAAACGAGAGAATGGAAGCAAACAAGACAATACTTCAAATGAAATATGCCCGCATCGTAAAACTGTTCAGCGAGCAGAGCGGAATTTCTTTAGAAAACTCCTTGGAGTTCTTCTACGACTCGTATGTATATAGAATGGTCAGCGAAGGCATTGCTGACATGCACTGCCGTAGCGACGGCTACATAGCCGGGCTTTTGCTTGAAGAATGGCAAAAGCTCCACCCTACTTCCTGCCCTTAGAGCACTACTTCTTGCCTGCAGAACGTTTCTTCTTGTCTACAGACTTCTTTTTGGAGGCAGACTTCTTTTTGGAGGCAGCAGACTGTTCCTTCTTGTCAGGCGTATGCAGCTTCTTTACATGCACCTGCTGATCATTGTTGTTGAAATGGAATATGCCGTCTTCGGGCAGCGTGTATTCGGTGACTTCGAAGTCGATTTCGGGCAGGGCGTCTTCGGGCTTGAACGGCACTTTCGTGTTACGCAGACGTTCCACCTTTACTACGGCTACGCCTTGCGCAATGATGCCGAGTTCGCTGGCGGCGCGATAAGAGAGGTCGATGATGCGTCCGCGTCCGTGCGGACCGCGGTCGGTGACGCGCACGATGACCTGCTTGCCGTTGCGCTCGTTGGTTACGCGCAGCAGTGTGCCGAAGGGATAGGTGCGGTGAGCACACGTCAGACTGTCGTGGTGCAGGCGCTCTCCGCTGCTTGTGCGAGAGCCTGTGGCACGTTTAGAATAGAACGAAGCCTTGCCTGTCTGCGTTTGTGCGCAGACATAGGCAAGGCTTATTGTTGCAAGAATTACTAATGTTGTATTTCTTATTTTCACGTATTCATATTGTTTTATGCGGCGGTCGGGAGCATTATACGATGCCCTGAGCCATCATAGCGTTGGCTACCTTCATGAAGCCAGCGATGTTAGCGCCGCGTACATAGTCGATGTAGCCGTCAGCACGCTTGCCGTACTTCACGCACTGCTCGTGGATAGAGTGCATGATGTAGTGGAGCTTCTCGTCTACTTCCTTCTCGCTCCAGCTCAGACGTATAGAGTTCTGAGTCATCTCGAGACCAGATGTAGCTACGCCACCTGCGTTGACAGCCTTGCCAGGAGCGAAGAGCTGCTCAGCAGCAACAAACTTGTCTACAGCCTCAGCTGTGCAGCCCATGTTAGAAACCTCGGCAACGCACAACGGCTTCTGAGCGAGAATCATGTCGGCGTCGGCGCCGTTGAGCTCGTTCTGTGTAGCGCATGTGAGGTAGATGTCGGCCTTAACCTCCCAAGGCTTCTTGCCTGCAACGAACTTAGAGCCTGGGAACTCGTCCTCGTACGGCTGGCAGACATCGTTGCCTGAAGAGCGGAGCTCGAGCATGTAGTCGATCTTGTCGCCTGCGATGCCTGCTTCGTCGTAGATGTATCCGTCAGGACCAGAGATAGTGATAACCTTACCACCGAGCTCTGTAGCCTTCTTGGCTGCGCCCCAAGCTACGTTGCCGAAGCCAGAGATAGCGATTGTCTTGTCCTTAATGTCGAGACCGCGTGTTGCGAGCATCTGCTGTACGAAGTAGAGTGCGCCGTAACCGGTAGCCTCAGGACGGATGCGCGAACCGCCGAACTCCAGACCCTTGCCTGTGAGCACACCCTGATACTGGTGTGTGAGCTTCTTATACATGCCGAAGAGATAACCAATCTCTCTGCCGCCTACGCCGATGTCGCCTGCCGGAACGTCCTCATCAGGACCGATGTGGCGATAGAGCTCTGTCATGAATGCCTGACAGAAACGCATAACTTCTGCGTCTGAACGGCCGCGGATAGAGAAGTCTGAACCACCCTTGCCACCGCCCATAGGCAATGTGGTGAGTGCGTTCTTGAATGTCTGCTCGAAACCGAGGAACTTCAGGATTGAGAGGTTCACTGACGGGTGGAAACGCAAGCCGCCTTTGTACGGGCCAATGGCGCCGTTGAACTGTACGCGGTAGCCGATGTTTACATGTACCTCACCATTGTCGTCTGTCCAAGGAACACGGAAAGTGATGATGCGCTCCGGCTCTACAAGGCGCTCGATAAGCTTAGCCTTTTCGAATTCTGGGTGCTGGTTGTAAACGTCCTCGATTGAGATAAGAACTTCGCGTACTGCCTGCAAATACTCGGCTTCTCCCGGGTGCTTAGCCTCGAGATCATGCATGATTTTCTCTACGTTCATAGTATAAAAGGTTTTTTAGTTGATAATAGATTCTTTCGTTTTTAAATTGTTTGTCTTTCGTCTGTCTAACGTCAATGCCGTTATGTAACTAAGACAGCGCAAATATAGATTATTTCGGCGTATCAGCCAAAGAAAACCGCGAGTTTTTCTGCTTTTTCACGTTCTTTTAGATAGTTTGCAGCGTGTGTTCGCAAACAATCATTTAAGTGTTAACGCGGCAGTTGCCGTCGCTTTGTCATCGTTCACCGAACGCAATCTGATCGGACGGCGAACGCAATCTGATCGGACACCGAACGCAATCTGATCGGACGGCGGACGCAATCTGATTGGACGGCGGACGCCGCCCGACGAAAGAGCTGTGCCTATAGGAAAGCAACGGCAGGACAATATAGCTATCGGGCTTTGGTTTCTTTTGCAACCTTACCCACGGTCATATGCCTTATATGAAGTTCCTGTTCGTTAGGTCAGATGTTTGCCGCCGGCTTCTTTCAGATTCCAACTCACGATGGACACCCTTGCCTTTGGCTATGTAATTCCCGCTATTAGGGCTTACTCGGGACTTGCACCCGTTAGATAATGCTCATGCCGAGCGTACAAACGAAAAAGGAGAACACCCTTGCGGATGTTCTCCTTATTATATTATATATAAGAGTGCTTAAGAGCTGCGCAGAAAAGCTATTACCAGATCTGTGCGCGCTTCTTCTGCGGCACGAAGAGCTTGTCAGACTTCTTGATGTTGAAAGCCTTGTACCAAGCGTCGATCTGCGGGAGGGCGCCGTTGACGCGAGCCTCAGCCGGTGAGTGCGGGTCGGTCTTTATCTGACGGTCTACAAACTCAGGACGAGCGTTGCCAGCCCATACTGTAGCCCATGAGAGGAAGAAGCGCTGCTCGGGTGTGAAGCCGTCGATAGACTTGTTGAGAGCCGGGTTCTCCTTGAGCACGTTCTGCAGGGCGCGGAACGAGATGTTAAGACCACCGTTGTCGCCGATGTTCTCGCCGAGAGTGAGCTTGCCGTTGATCTTCTTGCCGGGCAGAGCCTCGTAAGCGCTGAAGTAGTCGACGAGCACCTTTGTGCGAGCCTCGAAGTTCTTCTTGTCGGCTGGTGTCCACCAGTCGTTCTGGTTGCCGTACTTGTCGAACTGTGAGCCCTGGTCGTCGAATCCGTGCGACATCTCGTGGCCGATTACGCCGCCGATACCGCCGTAGTTAACAGCCTCGTCTACGTTCGGGTCGAAGAACGGCGGCTGGAGGATGGCTGCCGGGAAGCAGATCTCGTTGGTGGTCGGGTTATAGTAAGCGTTCACGGTCTGCGGAGTCATTTGCCACTCGGTCTTGTCAACCGGCTTGTTCACCTTGCGCGAGATATAGTCCTGCGAGAGGAATGCGCGGATGTTCTGCATGTTCTCGAAGAGCGAGAGCTGCTCGTCTACGTGGAGGTTGGTGTAGTCCTTCCATGTGTCGGGGTAGCCCACCTTCACGATGAAGTTGGCGAGCTTGTCCTGAGCCTGCGCCTTTGTAGCGGGCGACATCCATGTAGCCTCGTCGATGCGCTGCGAGAGAGCCTTCTGCAGGTTGCGCACGAGCTTAATCATCTGCTGCTTAGACGACTCGGGGAAGTACTTCTCTACGTAGAGCTTGCCGATAGCCTCGCCGAGCACGCCGCTCACGAGAGCTGTGGCACGTTTCCAGCGCGGACGGTCCTGCTGTACGCCCGACATCACCTTGCTCAGCTCGAACTCGGCTGCACGGAAGTTGTCGTCGAGGTAGGCTGCTGCAGAGCTGATGGCGTGCGACTCGGCGTAAGCCTTGAGGTCGTCGAGCGGCTCGTCAGCCAATATCTTCTCCACCTCGTGGATAGGTTCAAGCTGTCCTACGTCGATATGCGAGAATGCGGGGAAGCCCTCAGCCAGGAAGAAGTTGCCCCAGTCGATGCCCGGGAAGTCCTTCACGAGAGCGTTGTATGTCATCTTGTGGTAGTTGGCCTGCACGTCGCGCAGCTCTACCTGGCTCTTGCTTGCCTTGGCGATGCGTGTCTCGATGCGCATTGTGGCGTCGGCCTTGCGCTGAGCAGTAGCCTCGTCGTTGCCGGCGAGAACGAGCATCTTCTTGAGGTATTCGGCGTAAGCCTTGCGCACAGCAACCACCTGAGCGTCGTCAGAGAGGTAGTAGTCGCGCTCGCCGAGTCCGAGTCCGCCCTGACCAAGACCCACGAGGTTGTTGGCAGCGTCCTTCATGTCGGCACCTACGCCGGCTCCGAACATGAGGCAGTCGAGACCGCGTGCGTCGAGCTGTGCTGTGACGAGCTGATACTCGCGGCGGTCGTTCACGTCGTTAATCTTCTTCAGAATCGGCTTCAGCGGTTCTGCACCCTCGCGGTTGCGGCGCACGCTGTCCATAGCGAGGTTGTAGAGCGAACCTATCTTCTGTCCGAGTGTGCCCTTGGGCTGCGGCTTAGAAGAGTACTCCTCGATGAGAGCAAGGATGCGCTTCTGGTTCATCTCGTCGAGGTCGGTGAACGAGCCGTTGCGAGCGTGTTCTGCATCAAGTGGGTGGGCCTTGCGCCAGCCACCAATAGCATATTCATAGAAGTCTTGTCCGGGCTTCACTGCCGTGTTCATGTTGGCGAGGTCGATGCCCTTTGAGGTCTGCGCGCTTGCCGACATTGTAGCCAGCAACGAGCAAGCGAGGATGATTGATTTTACTTTCATATATAATTAAGTTTAGTAATAAGCATGTTATGGGGTGCACCCCCTACAAAGCCCCCTAATGATTGCAAAAGTAAGAAATTTGTGATAAATAACATATACTTGTTAGTAATCGTTAACCATTGCGCAAACGTTTACCTTGCAGTTTGGAAGAAATACTTTCATAACTTTGCAAAAAATTGCGTAATTGTTTAATTTTGCATCAAAATACAATTAGAATCTAATAACGACTAAACAATACTATGCAAATTACTTTTAACATCCAATACAAGACAGTATTCGGCGAAGAGCTGTTGCTGAACATCGTAGGCGGACAGCAAGGCAACCGCACAGTGGCTATGTCTACAACCGACGGTTTGACATGGACATGCGAGGTAGAGGCAGGTATGGGCGAACAGCGCTTAGACTACTACTACAGCGTGCGCAACAGCTGCGGAATAAAATGCAGCGAGTGGAAGACCATAATGCACCAACTCGACCTCAACGCGAAGCCGTCGCACCGCTTCACCGTAGAAGACCGCTGGCACGAGATACCAGGCGATACATATTTATATAGTTCGGCTTTCACCGACTGCGTCAACCGACGCGCAGAGGGCAAGGTGGAGCCGCTGGCTTACAAGAAGGCGCTGCGACTCGTGGTGCGCGCTCCGCAGTTGCACTCGGGCTCACGCCTCGCTCTCACGGGCAAAGGCGCAGCGCTGGGCAACTGGGACTTGAAGAAGGCGCTGCCAATGACCGAGCACAACTACAACGAATGGATTGTAGACATCGACGGCGATGCGCTCAATGCAAACGAAAAAGAAGTAGGTTTAGGTAACAATAATAAGATTTGTAGTAAGTTAGTACACGAACTGGAATTTAAGTTCGTGGCGTTCAGCGACAAAGGCGATGAGATGTGGGAGACATGCGACAACCGCAAGCTCACTCTCGAGCCTTTGGAGCAGAACGAAGTGCGCGTGGTGGCACTCGACCAGTCGTTCTACGCGCTCTGCGACGAGAAGGTGGCGGGCACACTCATTCCCGTCTTCTCGCTCCGCTCTGAAGGCAGCTTCGGCGTGGGCGACTTCGGCGACCTTAAACTGATGGTCGACTGGATGGCAAAGACCCACCAGCGCCTCCTGCAGGTGCTGCCTATCAACGACTCTACATCCACACACACGTGGACCGATTCATATCCATATTCATGTATATCTATTTTCGCCCTGCATCCGCAGTATGCCGACCTGCGCCAGTTGCCCGCTTTGAAAGACAAGCTGGAGGCAGACCGCTTCGAGGTGCTGCGCGAGGAACTGAACGCTCTGCCGCAGATCGACTACGAGCGCGTGAACAACGCCAAGCTGAAGTATCTCCGTCTGCTGTTTGAGCAGGAGGGCAAGAAGGTGCTGGCGTCGAAGGAGTTCAAGACGTTCTTCGCCGACTGTGAGCGCTGGCTCGCGCCGTACGCCCACTACTGCTATCTGCGCGACTTCTACGGCACATGCGTATTCTCTGAGTGGCCCGACCACAAGCAGTGGAACGAGGCTGACCGCAAGGCGCTCTGCAACCCGAAGAGCGAACTATATAATAAGGTGGCATTCTACTACTACATGCAGTTCGTGCTCGACCAGCAGATGCGCTCAGCTCACGAGTATGCCCGCGCTCGCGGCGTCATCCTCAAGGGCGACATTCCTATCGGCGTGAACCGCAACGGCTGCGACGTATGGCACGAACCCGAATACTTCCACCTCGACTCGCAGGCGGGCGCTCCGCCAGACGCTTTCTCGGTGAACGGACAGAACTGGGGCTTACCGACATACAACTGGGACCGCATGATTGCAGACGGATGCGAGTGGTGGGTGCGCCGCTTCCAGAACATGGCTAAGTATTTCGACGCTTACCGCATCGACCATGTGCTCGGATTCTTCCGTATATGGGCTATACCTACCGACTGCGTAGGCGGACTGCTCGGACAGTTCCAGCCGGCACTCGCCATGTCGCGCGACGAGATACAGAGCTATGGTCTCAACTTCCAGGAGCATCTCTTCACAACGCCGTTCATTGCCCACTGGGTAGTAGAGCGCGTGTTCCGCGAACATACCGAGGAGGTTATCAAGACTTATCTCAACCACGAGCACGACGACATCTACTCGCTCAAGCCCGAATACGACACGGAGCGCAAGATTGAGGCTGCGTTCGAGGGCAAGACGACGGAGAAGGACGTGTGGCTGCGCGACGGACTTTACGCGCTGGTTGACGACGTGCTCTTCGTGCGCGACCGCAAGAACCCTAACCTCTTCCACCCGCGCATCACGGCGCAGCTCAACTTCATGTACGAGGCGCTGTGGGACGGCGACAAGGCTGCGTTCAACCGACTCTATAACGACTACTATTATCGCCGCAACAACAATTTCTGGTATGGCGAGGCGATGAAGAAGCTGCCGATTCTGGTGCAGGCTACCCGTATGCTGGTATGCGCAGAAGACTTGGGCATGGTGCCCGACTGCGTGCAGTGGGTTATGAAGGAGCTGCGCATCCTGAGTCTCGAACTGCAGTCGATGCCGAAGGATCCGAGCGTTAAGTTCGGCTATCTCTCGCGCAATCCGTACCGTTCTGTGTGCACTCTCTCTACTCACGATATGCCTACGCTGCGCCAGTGGTGGGACGAAGACTGGGACCGCACGCAGGAGTTCTACAACACCATGCTCTACCGCGGCGGCGCCGCACCGCATCCGCTGCCGGGATGGCTCGCTCGCGACATCGTTTCGCAGCAACTCACCTCGCCGTCCATGCTCTGCTGCCTCTCGCTGCAGGACTGGTTCGCCATCGACGAGCGTATTCGCCTCGCCAACGCCGACGCCGAGCGCATCAACATTCCGTCTATCCCGAAGCACTACTGGCGCTATCGCATGCACATTAACATCGAACAGCTCCTCGCCGACCGCGACTTTAACGAGCAGGTGAAGGAACTGATTGACGAAGCGGGAAGAAAGTAAATTCAAAATTAAGAGTTGAGAGTTGAAAAACGTTCAATAACAACAATCATGACCCTAAAGACCATTCTCCTCTCCTTCTTGACATCCTGCACGGCTCACAGCGCCGTCGCACAGACGTTCAACGAAGTGGAGTATTCGCCCAAAGAGACAACATTCCAGCTCACCACGTCGCCCGACGTGAAGAAAGTGAACGTGCTGCTGTCGGACACAGACAGCGACAACCCTGCCGAGCAGATGATAAAGCAGATGAAGCGTGTGGGTGCGGGCAAGTGGAAGCTAACGGTGAAGAGCGACTTGAAAGGCAAGTATTATCTCTTCAGCGTGTACAACAATGCGCAGCCCGACAACACACCAGGCATATTCGCAAAGGCGGTGGGTGTGAACGGAAAGCGCGGCGCCATCGTCGACCTGCGCGACACCGACCCTGAGGGTTGGGCTAACGATGTGCGCCCGACGCTCAACAATCCGTGCGACCTCGTCATCTACGAGATGCACCACCGCGACTTCTCCGTCGACCTCTCGTCGGGACTGAAGCACCAGGGCAAGTATCTTGCGCTCACGGAGCCGAAGGCTATCGAGCACCTGCAGCGTCTCGGCGTGAACGCCGTGCACATTCTGCCGTCGTTCGACTACGCTTCCGTGGATGAGTCGAAGCCCGACGTGCCGCAGTACAACTGGGGATACGACCCGCTCAACTATAACGTGCCCGAAGGCTCCTACTCTACCGACGCCGCTACGCCGACAACACGCATACGCGAGTTCAAGCAGATGGTGCAGGCGCTGCACAAGGCAGGCATTCGCGTCATACTCGACGTGGTGTACAATCATACGTTCGACATCAACGGCTCTAACTTCCAGAAGACCTACCCCGACTACTTCTACCGCAAGACTGCGGAGGGCAAGTATTCGGACGGTTCGGGCTGCGGCAACGAGACAGCAAGCGAGAAGCCGCTCATGCGCGAGTTCATGAAGGAGAGCGTGGAGTATTGGGTTAAGGAGTATCACATCGACGGCTTCCGCTTCGACCTCATGGGCGTTCACGACATCGAGACGATGAACGAGATACGTGCTATGGTAGACAAGATCGACCCGTCTATATATATTTATGGTGAGGGCTGGAGCGCTGGTTCTTGCGCCTATCCGCAGGAGAAACTGGCTATGAAGGCTCATGCCAAGCAGCTCGACGGCATCGGTGCGTTCTGCGACGAAATGCGCGACGCTCTGCGCGGTCCGTTCTCAGACGACCATAAGGGCGGCTTCCTCATTGGCGAGCCTAATCAAGAGGAAAGCATCAAGTTCGGTATCGTGGGTGCCATTGCGCATCCGCAGATAGATATGACGAAGGTGAACTACTCGCGAGAGGCGTGGACGAACGAGCCGTCGCAGATGGTGGCTTACGTGAGCTGTCACGACGACATGTGTCTCACCGACCGTTTGCGCGCTACAATGCCGTACATAACCGACGACGAACTGATACGTCTCGACCTGCTCGCACAGACCGCTGTGCTCACTTCGCAGGGCGTACCGTTCATTCTCGCTGGCGAGGAGATGCTGCGCGACAAGAAGGGCGTGCACAACTCATTCCGCTCGCCCGACTCTATCAACCATCTCGACTGGAACAACCTGAAGCGCTATCCGCAGGTGTTCGACTACTACGCTGGTCTCATAGCGCTGCGCAAGGCGCATCCTGCGTTCCGCATGGGCAAGGCTGAGGAGGTGAGAAAGAACCTCGAGTTCGTCGATGCTCCGAAGGGCGTGGTGGCGTTCCGACTGAAGAACAACGCCGGCGGCGACGCATGGCAGAACATATACGTGGTGCTCAACTCGCAGAAGACGCCGCAGAGCGTGAAGGTTGCTGAGGGTAGCTACACAAAGGTGGTGGCTAACGGCAAGGTAAACGCCGAAGGTCTCGGACTCATCAGCGGCTCTACTCTGACGGTTGCTCCGCAGTCGGCATTGATTGTTCACGATTAATACTTTAAACAATGATAAACTTCAAAAACCATTTACTCTTGTCATTGAACAAGGGAATGAAGAGCGCGACGCTCGTCGCTCTCTTTCTTTCAACATCACTTTCTATGAATGCAGCACAGAAGATAGACCGCATCGAGCCTACAAACTGGTTCGTAGGCATGAAGAATCCGCAGGTGCAGCTGATGGTTTACGGCAAGGACGTGCGCGCTGCCGAGGTGTCGACCGACTATCCTGGCGTGCGCATCGACTCGCTCGTGCGTCTCGACTCGCCTAACTATCTGCTGGTGTACATGAACGTGAAGGATGCTAAGCCGGACACAATGAACCTGCTGTTCCGTGCGGGCAAGAGCAAGACAAACGTGAAGTACGAGCTGAAGGCGCGCGACATGAAGGGCGAAGACCACATGGGCTTCACCAACGCCGACGTGCTGTACATGCTCATGCCCGACCGATTTGCGTCGAGCGGAAAGAATCTTAAAGTGAAGGGTTTGAACGCTTACACCGTGAACCGCAAGGAGCCGTCGCTGCGTCACGGCGGCGACCTCGAAGGCATACGCCAGCACCTCGACTACTTCAACGAGCTTGGTGTCACGGCGCTGTGGTTCACGCCGGTGCTTGAGAACAACTCGCCCGACCACGGCAAGAGCAGTACGTATCACGGATACGCTACGACCGACTACTATCGTGTTGACCCGCGCTTCGGATCGAACAACGACTATCGTCAGCTTGTTTCTGATGCGCACAAGAAGGGTCTGAAGGTGGTGATGGACATGATTTTCAACCACTGCGGCTTCGAGCATCCGTGGGTGAAGGACATGCCTACCAAAGACTGGTTCAACACACCCGAATGGCTTGCGCCGGAGAATCAGGCGAAGGCTGTGAAGACGAAGACCGTTGACGGCGACCAGATGACTAACGACAAGTATCTGCAGACAAGCTACAAGCTGACGCCGGTGCTCGACCCGTATGCGTCGAAGGTAGACCTGCGCGAGACGGTGGACGGCTGGTTCGTGCCCTCAATGCCCGACCTCAACCAGCGCAACGAGCACGTGATGACTTATCTCATACAGAACTCGGAATGGTGGATAGAGACCGTTGGCATCGACGGCATACGCATGGACACTTATCCGTACGCCGACCGCAAGGGTATGGCGCACTGGATGGAGGTGCTGAACACGGAGTATCCCAACTTCAACACGGTTGGCGAGACATGGGTGACGGAGCCGGCATACACAGCGGCATGGCAGAAGGACTCGCCGCTGGCTGAAGTAAACTCGAACCTGAAGACGGTGATGGACTTCGCATTCTTCGATCGCATCAACCAGGCGAAGAACGAGGAGACCGACGACTGGTGGAAGGGCTTCAACCGCATATACAACTCGCTCTGCTACGATTATCTGTACGTCGATCCGTCGCACGTGATGGCGTTCATAGAGAATCACGACACCGACCGCTTCCTCGGCGAGGGTCAGGACACATTAGCTCTGAAGCAGGCGCTGGCTCTGCTGCTCACCATCAACCGCATTCCGCAGCTCTACTACGGCACGGAGATACTGATGAACGGCACTAAGAGCTCTACCGACGGACATGTGCGCCGCGACTTCCCTGGCGGTTTCGCCGGCGACTCACACAACGCATTCAACAAGGCGGAGCGCACGAAGGAGGAGCAGGCTATGTTCAGCTTCACAAGCCGTCTGCTCCACTGGCGTCAGAACAACGACGTCATCACTAAGGGCAAGCAGACGCAGTTCATACCGGTGAAGGGCGTGTACGTAGTGGCTCGCACGTTGGGCGACAAGGCGGTGATGACGGTTATCAACGGCACATCGAAGGCTGCAACGATGCCCGTAGCACGCTACGCCGAGATTATCGGCAACCACACGGAGGCTACGAACATCCTTACCGGTCGCAAGATCGACCTCTCGAAGGACGTGAAGCTGCAGCCGAGAGGTGTACTTGTACTTAGTATGTAACTAAAAAAATCTCTCATATCTTCCAGCAGGCTTGTAACGTCTTGCTGGATAATGAGTTGAAGGCTGGTAGATAGCGTTTTTATCTACCAGCCATCTACCAGTATCTACCAGCATCTCCCAGACGGGCTGCCCGCATCGATTGGGTTTTGCACATACTTTTCCTACAGTTTGCCCTTCTATACAACTATATAGTTTCGGCAAACATCAAACAACCTCAAACAATAACAATCAATTCGATACCTAAAATGAACAGATTACTGAAATCGGCAGCCGCAATAGCATGCGGCTTGTGCCTTTCGCCGCTTAACGCGTCGGCGCAAGGCTGGCCTTCTGAATACGAGGGCGTAATGCTTCAGGGCTTCTACTGGGACAGCTTCGACGCATCGCAGTGGACAAAACTTGAGAGCGAGGCTGACGACATGGCGCCTTACTTCAAACTTATCTGGGTGCCGCAGAGCGCTTACTGCGGCGGCAAGTCGATGGGCTATAACGACCTCTACTGGTTCTCCAACTACAACTCGTCGTTCGGCACGGAGCAGGAGCTGCGCTCAATGATCGGCACGTTCAAGAAGAAGGGCATCGGCACCATCGCCGACGTCGTGATAAACCACCGCGGAACCGTGAAGAACTGGTTCGACTTCCCCGAGGAAACATACAAGGGCAAGACGTACAAGATGACCTCTACCGACGTGTGCGCAGGCGACGACAAGGGCAAGGCTGCGGAGGAGGCGAAGAAGCAGGGCGTGAGCCTCAGCGCCAACTACGATACGGGCGAGGACTGGGACGGTATGCGCGACCTCGACCACAACTCTGCCAACGTGCAGAACTGCGTGAAGGCGTATCTCGACCTGCTGCTCAACGACCTGGGATATGCCGGCGTGCGCTACGATATGACGAAGGGATACGCCGGAAGGTTCACGGGCTTGTACAACAAGGCGGCGAACCCCACCTACTCCGTCGGCGAATACTTCGACGGCAACAAGACGAATGTAATCAACTGGCTGAACGCTACGAAGGTGGACGACAAGATAATGTCGGCGGCGTTCGACTTCCCCATACGCTACTCGATGCGCGACGCGGCTAACAACGGCAACTGGTCGAAGCTGGCGAACGGAGGCTTGGCTACCGACGTGGTGTACAAGCGCTATGCGGTGACGTTCCTCGAGAACCACGACACGGAGAAGCGCAGCGACGCCGACCAAGACCCGATACGCAAGGACACGCTGGCGGCAAACGCTTACATGCTCGCCATGCCGGGAACGCCCTGCGTGTTCTACAAGCACTGGACCGACTGCAAGCAGGACATCAAGAACATGATTCTGGTGCGCTACATAGCCGGAATACACAACGAGAGCCGATGGTCGTGCACGGAGAACTCTGCGAAGCGCTACGTCGTAACCACAACGGGCAAGAATATGAAGCTGCGTGCGGCGGTGGGCACCACGGCGAACGCATACACACCCACCGACGACGGATGGGCGCTGGCTGCCGAGGGCTACCACTGGCGCTACTTCCTGCCTACTTCTGCCGAGACGGTGTTCCCGTCGCTGCCGTCGGGCGAATACTACAACGACCCTACCGTCACGCTGCGCGCTATCTCTACAGCCAAAGACGCACAGATTGTCTACACAACTGACGGCACCGCTCCTACGGCGTCGAGCACAAAGGCTACTAACGGCGCCAAGATTGCGCTGCCCGACGGCAAGTGCACGCTGAAGGCTGCGCTGCTCGTGAACGGCAAGGTGGGCACTATCGTGACACGCACATACAGTTTGCATAAGTTCGAGGCTTACAACATCGCCGTGTATGTCAACACCGACAACGTGGGCTGGACCAACTGCTACTTCTGGACGTGGGGCGGCGACGACACACACGCACCGGCTAACAAAAAATGGCCGGGCGACAACGTGACGACACCGACGGAGAAGAACGGCAAGAAATGGTACAGCAAGCAGTTCAAGATAAACACACCGACCGACTACGTTAACTTCGTGTTCGCAAAGTCGAGCTCGGTGCAGACCGCCGATGTTACGGGCATTAAGGCGAACGCCTACTTCGAGATACTGAACCAGAAGGACGCCGAGGGCCACTATCTCCTGAAGAACGTTACAGCCGACCAGCCCACCGCCATCATAGACATCGCAGCCAACGCCGCCCCAGCCACCACAACCGTAGTGGCGACAGACGGCAGAACGGTGCGCCGCTTCAAGAGCGCCGTATCGGCAGCCGAGGCTGTGAACGGACTCGCTGCAGGCATATACATCGTGAACGGCAAGAAGATTCTCGTACGTTAAAGCCGTTGCCTTAACAATAAAAACGGGAATATAGCGTTTAATAAGAAGTTCTTACACAACAATTAAAAGAATTTCTTATACAATGACATACATCAGACATCTACTCAAGGCGTACCCGGTATCGTGCTTCTATATCCTTATGATATGGATTCTGTGTTTCGCAACGATACCGAGTACGCCGCTCGACAACGTCACATTGATAGACAAATGGGTACACATAGCCATGTACGGCGGCACTTGCGCCACTATATGGCTCGAATATCTGCGCCTTCACACCACGAAGCCTCAGCCCGTAATGCGCATCGCATCGCCCGCAGACAAGCCGCTGCTGAGCTGGACAAAACTGTTCTGCCTCGCCTGGATTGCGCCCATACTGATGAGCGGCGTCATCGAGATTCTGCAGGAATACTGCACGGGCGGACGCCGCAGCGGCGACTGGCTCGACTTCGCAGCCAACTCAATCGGAGCGACAGTCGGTGCGGTCGCAGGCGTAGGAATGGTGATGCTAAAGAGACGCCATCGATTCTAAAGAGACGCCACATTATACATCTTTTTGTTTTTGCTTGTTTTTTATCATTCTATTCCTACAAATTGATGCTACAAGAACAAACACCAATTGAATGGCTATAAACACAGATATATCACATAAAGTATTGAATCTAAGTTTTGGAAAGTACATAAAAGTTATTCTGTCATAAAAATACATATAAAGAATGAGTAGAAAACTTTCTGAGATTACATACCACACACTATGTAACGACCATCTAAATAGTCTGATACGACTGATGACATAAATAAATAATGTATTTAAAGGGATTATTATAAGTCCATATATTACAAAACACAAAATAAGGACTTTTATGGAAAAGCTTAAAATAAATACCACTGCCATAATTGTACAAAATGATACAAAAAAGCATTTTATAACGGGATCGACTTTATTTGTGGAATCGTTGCTCATAATTTAATTTTTTAAGGATGAAATAAGTTTATGCGAAAAATCTGCCATATCTCCTACCATTTTTATATTGTCATCTATTGCTGTCCGGTAAACAATTAGTTCCCCTTATATTGGTTTGTTTATCAATGTTTTATAGTAATATTTACTAAAGGAGCTTGCCTGTATACTATGCGGGCTACGCTCGGCTTTGACTACATTATTAGTTTTACCGGACAGCAATATTTGGCAATAGGTTTCGCCATGCTCATAAGCTGTTGATTAGGTTCTACATGTCGCAAATATAGCGAAATAATGTATAGACTGTACGCTGGAAGGCTATACTTTTAACAAAGATTATACAAGGACGTATATGCTTTTCAGTCGCTCTTTTTCTTATTATCATCATCGAATATTTGTTCGTAAGGCATCTTGTGTTTGGCTTTCAATCCAAATTCTTTTTTAATATTCCTGTATAGCTTACTTAACTTAACATACTTTGTTGCCGGCGTTTCCGTAATAAACTTCATCAGGACATTGTATGACCATGTGTCGTCATACGACATCAACGCATTGGCCATTTTACTGGTGGAGAATACAGTCATATAAGGCAATTCATTGTCTTTTCTCGTCCAGGCGTTCCTTCTGTAATTTTTGCATGACTCCTCCAACAATGGCTTGAATGCTTTGTTAGGAAAATAGCTGACAGCTATAAGCGCAATATTACACAAAAAGGTGTTCTGATTCCATTCTTTCTCCACTGGAAGTGCGTCTTGACTATAATAATCCCAATATAATGGTTTCTTTTTCAAGGCATCCATAATGACGGGGATATCTTCTTTACGGCGAAACCGAGCCATGTATATCAAGGCATAATTGTTATATCCATCCATATAGTTGCGCTTGGCTATGGAATATAGTTTTTCTGAAAGAGGGGCATTACAGTAGAGCTTTTTGAAATAAAGGAACGAATAAACCTTTGGGGTGTTCAGCAATACGCAGTCCATCCTTAACGAATCGTTAACGTCCAATGATCCGTAATAAGGATAAAAATGCATAATGTCGAACATTGCCTCCATCATAGGTTTGTCATAGTAGGCTCTACCCTTTGAGTTGTTGTACCATGTATCATAAACAATGACATTCCGCATATCATGGATGTGACGGAGAGCCACATCGCAACTCAATGACGGATTTTTCTCACGCAATATTCCGAACGCATACATTTTGGCAAATGTTGAAGGATGGTTTTCGATGAAAAAAAGAAGTTCCTTCTCAGTTATCGTTTTCTTCAGCTGCTCCCTACAGTAATGTGCAATAGGAATCTGATGCAAATAGTCTGGATCATAATACACCACCCTGTCTGTTGCATATACTATTTTATCAAACAGCACATATTTATCCAGACTGGGAACAACTACCCAACTGATTATCATCGAGCAAAATGATAATCCCAACAATATATACATGAAAATGTCGACCGTTCTTTTCATATTGCGCTCCTTTACGGACACTTACTAAAATAAAACATTTCTCCAATCAATCCACTGTCAGTTTCCTCATGAGGAAAATACAAGTTATTTGGTATAGAATCCTTTAGCTTAAAAAAGGCTTTAGTTTTTGTACGATTATCGTACAAACAAAGGGTATTGGATACAACTATAATACTCCCCGATTTTCAGACAGACACAATTATGGCGGTATGACGAGAAA